>OKSF01000087.1_pt1 | contig 75965 bp, 66 predicted proteins | sample 1606061 | NCBI WGS metagenome assembly OKSF01 (sample SAMEA3541567, study PRJEB24748) | human gut metagenome | biome: human gut; feature: human-associated habitat; material: faeces | place: China | collected 2012
TAGAATACCTGAAAAATACGGACTTAAAAAGATACTTGGTTATATGACGCTTACGTTATTTTACGCTTACGTAGAATCTTGTTTTCATTTCACACAAAAAGGCGATCAAAAACAATTTTTCAAAAGTTTTCGATCGTCTTTTTAAATCTGAGAATTAACTTTCTCTAGATACTTTTACCAATAGAATTTATAAAAAACTATTATAAATTATTCTTTATCGCGCTTCTTCTTAAATACGAATAGACCAAGTGAAGCTAAAAGCATACCAAGCACACCCAAAATTGAAGTATCTTTAGTGCCTGTTTGTGGTAATGTCTTTAAGCTAGTAGCCTTGTTATTACCAATGGCATTATCACTTTCACCTTTAACACCTACAAAGGCATTATCACTTTCACCTTTAACAGCTAGGTTGTTACCAGCGTTTGCGATGCTGCCATTAGCAGTAGAAGCTCCCTTAACTCTATCAGCTTGACTGGAGTTTGAACCATTCTTATGTGAATGATGCTTGCTTCCAGGAACATCTTCGCTTTTAGCAGCGATGACTAAATCAGTACCAGCAATGACATCCTTCGAACCATCTGGGTAAGTTACTGTAGCTGTTCCGTCATCACCAACTGTAACTTTAGTGCCTGCTGGGAACTTATCCTTGTTGGCATTATCGAGGTTGTTCTTAACTTGATTCTTTTCATCATCAGTTAAGTGACTTGGATCCTTAACAGTAACCTTGCCGCCTGGAATAGTTGGCGTAATGTTACCAGCATCAGTTGTATCGCCCCTTTGGCCTTGAACTAGTTGGTCACCTGGAATGGTGTCCTTTGAACCATCTGGGTAAGTTACTGTGGTGGTACCATCATCGCCTACTGTAATAACTGTGCCTGCTGGGAACTTATCCTTGTTAGCATTATCGACGTTCTTCTTAACTTGATTCTTTTCATCATCAGTTAAATGACTTGGATCCTTAACAGTTACCTTGCCACCTGGAATAGTTGGCGTAATGTTACCAGCATCAGTTGTGTCGCCCTTTTGGCCTTGAACTAGTTGGTCACCTGGTATGGTGTCTTGTGAACCATCTGGGTAAGTTACTGTAGCTGTACCGTCATCACCAACTGTAACTTTAGTGCCATCTGGGAACTTATCCTTGTTAGCATTATCGACGTTGTTCTTAACTTGATTCTTTTCATCATCAGTTAAATGACTTGGGTCCTTGACTGTAACTTTATCGCCTGGAATATTTGGTGTGATATTGTCAGCGTCGTTTTCTGGACGTACCAAATCTCCACCTGGGATTGTATCCTTTGAACCATCTGGGTAGGTAATCGTTGCGTTACCCTTGTCATCGACATCAATCGTACCTGGCAGATCTGGATTTACTTTGCCGACTTCATCCTTAACCTTATCCTTGTCATCTTTAGTTAAGTGTTCTGGATCTTTTACTGGGACTCTGTCGTCTGGGTTCTTTGGTCCTTTTGGATCGTATTTATCTGCGTCGTTTTCTGGACGTACCAAATCCCCACCTGGGATTGTATCCTTTGAACCATCTGGGTATTTTATTGTTGCTGTACCGTCATCGCCAACTGCAACTTCTGTACCCTTTGGAAGATCTGGATTTACTGTGCCGACTTCACCCTTAACCTTATCCTTATCACCATCAGTTAAGTGGTCTGGATCTTTTACTGGGACTCTATCATCTGGGTTCTCTGGTCCATGTGGATCATATTCATCACTTTGATTTGGCTGAACCTTTACAGTGACTGTAGTTCTAGTACTTGAACCATCTGGGAAAGTAGTTTCAACTACACCTGTACGATTACCAGTTGTTGAAGTATCAGGGGGAGTTACCCATTTATGTGTAGTTCCATCTGGGAAACTAGCTGGTTGACCATCTGGAGTTTGAGCAACAACTGTTTTTTCTGGGTCAACTTGGCTACCTCTTGGAACAGTTACATCACCTTTAGGTGCAACCTTGTATTCATCACTTTTACCATTAACATGAACAGTTACAGTTACTGGATCAGATTTGCTGTGATCTGGATCTGGATAAGTTACAGTTACTTCGCCAGTTACATCCTTACCAGCTTGACTAAAGTCAGGTTCCTTAGTCCATTCAACTTTTGAGTTTTCTGGTAAAGTAGTCTTATTACCATCAGCATCCTTTACAACGATAGCATCTTTTGGATCTAAAGTTTGACCCTTATCTACCTTAAGACCATCTTTGCCATAGATGTGGTACTTTTCAGTGTCATCTAGCTTATCCTTGACGTTAATAGTTACAGGAACTTCATCTTGGCTTTCATCACTGTAAGTTACTTTTACTACACCAGATGCCTCACCAGTTTTACTTGTGTCTGGTTCAGTCTTCCAAGTGTATTTTGCATCACTTGGCATCTTCTTACCATTCTTATCAGTGCTTGAAATTACTTCATCAGCCTTAGGCGTTTTGCCAACAGTTGTAGTCCAAGGTTGGGCTTGTGGATCATAAGTTTCTGCATCAGTCTTTACATGAATTGTAACATCAGTGTCTTTCTTAGATCCATCTAGGAAGGTAACTTCAACACTACCAGTTTTATCACCTGGAGTAGTCAAGTCAGGCTTTGCGCCATCCTTCCAGTCAATTGAACCTGCTGGTAGTTGTACTTGCTTGCCATCTGGATCGGTTACTGTTACTAAGCTAGCTGGATCTACATCTTCTCCCTTATCAACTGAAACTTCATTATTAGGAGTTACAGTGTAGCTTTCTGCATCTTTTTTAACATTAATCTTAACAGGTACTATATCATGACTAGTATCTGGGTATGTAACTACTACCCAGCCATCTTTTGATCCTGATGTACTTGTGTCCGGAAGTTTTTTACCAGCCCAGCTATATGTTGTTCCATTAGGTAAACTTTGAGCATTCTTAATTGCTGTTTGTGCTTCTGCAGGACCTAACTTAGTATTTCTATTAACAGTAATTTCGCCGCCCTCTGGGTTGTACTTGTCAGCATCGCCTTTTATTTTAACAGTTACAGGTACTTCATCAGTAGTATCATCATTATATGTAACTATTACTTTTGGACTAATAGATCCTGGCTTACTTGTATCTGGAGTACCCGACTAAGAATAACTTTTTACATTAGTCAAACTACCCTTATTGGAAATTGCATTAGCTGCATCAGTTGAATCTAATGTATGTCCCTCTTCAATAGTAATGGTACCACCGATCGGAGAGTTAACCTCATTATCCTTTGGCTTGACACCATTAAGTTCGTTCCAAGCATTATTTTCATCTGTAGTAAGCTTTTCTACCGTCGCTTGATCTGCATAGGTACCTGTATCTTTGTTAATCAAAGCTTTAGTTACTTCAGTTGCATTGTCATAAGCTGCCTTTTTATCTGGACTTGCGTATTTATAGCGATCAGATGCCTTTGTTGTATCTTCCTTGTGATCAGCAAAACTGCCATCAGGATCATACTGTCCGATACTATTACCAAGATTTTTCATAGCATCGTTTAAGGAATCTCCTTCACTAAGAATGTTATTTAAAGCATCAGGGTCTGTAATGTTATTTAGAATTTTATTCCGCAAAACATTAATTTGAGCATTATTTAAATATAAATAGTCTTTCTCAATCTTATCCATATAAGGCTTGGCATCACCCCAATGAGGAATAACATCTTTAGGTGTTAATATTGCACCAGCTGGATCCAGTGCTCTCTGCTCACCATATAAGCTAGACATCATGCTATAGTACCAATTCTGATAAGAATAAATATTAGCTGCGATTCCTGAGAATTGTTGATTTTTCGAACCTGTAGTTAATTCTACTTCATGAGAGTCTGTGTGTTGCGTAGTAAAGGAAATAACATAAGAAGAAAATTGTGCATTACTAGTGACACCTTGTGACTTAAATTCCATTGCTTGGTTAAAGTTATCACTGCTATATACGCCATTAGAATTAGCTACACCGTTTTTAGAATTTAACCTATACCCCAGTTTGTCATAAATGATTGGGTCTTTATATTTTGCACCGTCAACTCCAGTTTCATTTGCAATTTTAAAAGTATTAAAATGAAAGTCATGATTGCCACCTAGATAAGGGGACCCATCATATGCATTCTTACGTTCATCAGCATCTTTAAAGTAAGTCTGCCATAAGTTCTTAGCACCAACATCAGTAGCAGTAGTGAAATAGTATGGGCCTTGCAAATATTGATTGTTATAAGCTGGCATGGTTTCACTATTAATTAAACCAGTATTTGGATCAACATCTGTCTTAGGATTAAATGAAAAGTCTTTTTCAGTTGATAGATTTTGTATTGGAAATTCAGTAGCGCTAGTGCTACCGGGCTCAAATGTATAAGATTCAAATGTTTGATTAGGATTACTAATTACTTTCATGTCAACATTACCAACGATTTGGTAGTCAGAAGTGAGAGCAATACCAAATTTTGCAGAACTTAACCCACTTAATTTACTGCCAACATTTTGTAATCCCTTATTAGGGAAGAAAACAACCTTCCAACGGGTCTTACCATTTCCTAAATCTTCTTTAGAAATATTGATATTATTTTTAGTATCTTCAGCTGTTTGTTTAGGACGCCCAAACGAATCAGCACCACTAGCTTGAATATCAGCAGCACGGTAAACGTAGTCCTGACCATAAATAGTTACAATCTTGTAATAATTTCCATCTGTACCTTTATAGATATTAGAACTGTAGTTATCTGAAGAAGTTAGATTAGTCTTATTGGCCAATTCTTGATTTTCTTTAGCTGGCTGATCATTAATGTTATTTTGATCTACTGTACCTGCTGCATTTCTGTCAGTACCAGTACCAGTATCAGTACCAGAAGCTGCCATTAAATTCATAAATGCTAATTTTGCTGCTGATTTAGCTGTTGATGATTTAATATCAGTGTGAGCGCTGCCTTGGGTCTTTGGTGCAGATTGTGAGGTTGTCGCAACTTCTGTAGAATTATTAGCTGTTGCATTGTTACTTGCACTAGTTTGTTGAACTTTTTCTGTTGTACTAGTTGCTTTCTGAGTATTAGCTTGTTCAGCAGTTGTATTGTTAACTGCTGACGTTTGTTGCGAATTACTGTTTACTGAACTATTGGAATATTCAACGCTTCCTATGGTTGCTGCCTTTACAGAATGATTTGTAAGGTTAATTCCAAAAATGGTTACTCCTAATAATACCGAAGCCATACCAACGTTAAGCTTACGCATACTATAACGCGGTGTTCGCTTAGTTTCTAAAAATTTAAGTTGCTTCATCGTTATTCTTGCCTCCTAAATTTAATAACTAGTGGTATTTTAAAATCCGACAACATTATAGCACGGTTTAGCGACTTTGACGACCGCTTGTCTCTCTTTTCTGTTTGCAGTCAACTTACCAGATAGTAAAAGAGACTAACCGCCAAGGCTAATCTCTTTTCAAACGGCAGATTGCAAGAAATAACTTGAACAAAGTTAGTGACGCAGATTACGCAAAAAGATCTCAATTAGTGTGCGCCAGTTTAAACATTTGAGTGGCCTGGAGTTCAAATACCAGTTAATTTGAATTAACTCATCATCAGTGATTTTCTCAATCGGTTGACCTTTGGGATAAAGCGTCGTAGTACTCGGTTGCGATTCTCATTACTGCCCCATTCATGTGGAGAATAAGCATGCGCAAAGTATAGGGGAATCCTGGCCTGCTTTTCAATTAGCTTGTAGTTAGCGAATTCTTTCCCATGGTCAACAGTAAGGGGCTTGAGATTATCTTCTAACTGGTTAGCTAATTCTAAAATGGCCTTGGTTATTGAGGTACATCTCGTCCCTGAAGCCGTTTAACGATGATAAGACGACTCTTACGCTCGACAAACGTAGCTATTGCTTGACCTTTACGCTTTCCAGATAAAACTGTATCTGCTTCAAAGTGACCTGAGGTATGACGGTCTATAACTTCAGCGGGACGATCTTCAATGGAACGTCCATGGCTAAAAGTCCCACGGGTTTCTTTGGCTCGTCGGCGGCGAATTCCATGGTCAGGTAAATCAGCCACGCCAATATCCAATACTCCTTGCTCAATCCAGTTGTAGATGGTCTTGTAGGCGATTCTAACTACATGAGCCACTTGTTCAATCGACCATTTTTGTCACTGAATACATAATACTTTCTAACTGTGATTGAATATCGGCGAACTGATTTTGTAAGATACTCAATTGTGATGATGTTTTAGTACCTGTAATACCCATCAACGCCTCTGACAATGGTAGGCGACCTTCATCAGACAGCTTGGTTAATAACGCTGATACAACGTCAGTATTACCTTGCTTCCATTCATTTCTGGCTTTCTCATTTCATCTTTAATCATCTGCCGAATTGCAACAGAATTACTCTTCATATCGAGCAGTTTCTTCACTTTATCAAAATCTGCTAATTCATCTTCATCAAGTCGACTTTGAATTAGCTCATCCTTTAACGGCTTCATCGTGCAATGACCCCCTCATGTTTGCCGTCCCGGCAAAATAAATTTTCAGCCTTCGGTTGCGACCGATCAGATATTGCATTCGAGAATGAGTACCTTGAGATTTCATTCAAGGTCATTTCGAGATTTCATATCTGATTTACTTATGTTTTCGTCATAAGTAACAACAACGATCAAACAGACTGCTCCGTTTGGATTTCAGCATTTCTTTTGTGGCAACAAAGAGAAAAAAATGCCCCACTTATCAAATGACAATAAGTAGGACAACAGTCACTTACTTTTCAACAAAAGTAAGCAAAATATTCAATTTTCGGTAGACAACCCCAAAATAACGAACAGGTAATAGTAGCGTTTAATGCACTATTCATGCTGATTAAAATCAACTTCTACCGGTAGAAAAACGGTAGACAACTTGCTTTCAACCGGTACTTTCCACTAATATTGACCCTATTCAAATGCCGTCATATTGGGATTTCCTCTTCTTATTAAGGTACGAAATTATTCCCATTCAATCGTTGAAGGTGGCTTACTCGTCACATCGTAAACTACGCGGTTAACGTTATCTACTTCATTGACGATTCTATCTGAAATGTGACCAAGTACATCCCATGGAATTTGGGCAAAATCTGCAGTCATCCCATCAATTGAGGTTACGGCACGAATACCAATCGTATAGTCATAAGTACGTCCATCGCCCATTACTCCAACGGAGCGAATACCTGGGAGAACAGTGAAGTATTGCCAGATCTTTTCTTGTAAACCTGCCTTCTTGATTTCTTCTCGTAAAATCGCATCAGAATCACGCACAATCTTAAGCTTGTCTTCAGTCACTTCACCAAGAACACGGATACCAAGACCAGGGCCTGGGAATGGCTGACGCCATACTAAGTCATGTGGAATGCCCAGCTTTTCACCAAGTTCACGTACTTCGTCCTTGAACAACTTACGCAGTGGTTCAATCAGCTTGAAATGCATGTCCTTAGGAAGACCACCAACGTTGTGATGGGACTTAATCGTTTGGGCAGTGTTGGTACCTGACTCGATAACATCAGTATAAAGCGTACCTTGAGCTAAGAAATCAACATCCTTTAACTTCTTAGCTTCTTCGTTAAAGACCTCGATGAATTCCTTACCGATAATCTTACGCTTCTTTTCAGGATCAGTTACACCTTTCAACTTGTCTAAGAATCTCTTTTGGGCATTAACCCGAATGATGTTAACACCAAGATCCTTGTTCAAGGCTTGCATTACTTGATTGCCTTCGTCTTTACGCAGCATTCCGTGATCAACGAAAATTGCAGTTAATTGATCGCCGATTGCTTTGTGTAAAAGAGTAGCAGTAACGCTAGAATCTACACCACCCGAAAGACCTAAGATGACTTTCTTGTCGCCAACTTCCTTACGGATCTCATCAACCTTCATGTCGATGAAGTCGTTCATGGTCCAGTTAGCCTCAGCACCACAGACGTCAAAGGCAAAGTGCTTCAAGATGTCTAAACCGTATTCTGAATTGCGCACTTCTGCATGGAATTGAATGCCATAAAATTTCTTAGCTGGGTTAGCAATTGCAGCAATTGGACAGTTTTTGCTTGAGGCAGTTACTTCGAAGCCCTTTGGAGCTTGAGTTACCAAGTCGCCGTGACTCATCCAAACGTATTGCTTTGAAGGCAAGCCCTTGAACAAAATACTGTCTGGATCTTCAACCGTAATGTTGGCGCGGCCATATTCTTTGTTTTCAGCTTGTTCAACTTTACCGCCTAAGTCATGAGACATTAATTGCATCCCGTAACAAATACCCAAAATTGGAATACCCAACTTAAAGATTGCAGGATCAACCTTTAATGCACCATTATCGTAAACACTGTTAGGACCACCTGAGAAAATGATTCCCTTAGGATTGATCTGTTTAATCTTCTCCATGGAAAGATCGTGTGGTAAAAGTTCAGAATAGATGCCGAAGTCACGAATACGGCGGGTAATTAATTGGTTATATTGACTACCGAAGTCAAGCACAATAATTTTATCAAAATCGTCTAGATTCTTAGCCACTATTTACTCCCTCTTTTCAATTACGCATTTTTAACTAACTCTACTAGGAAAAATTAAAAAGGTCAATCAAAAAGTTAAAAATAGCCATTCATTGTTCGGCTTTTATCTTGAGCAACCATCAGTTGCAACTACTAGTTGTGCTAAATGCAATTAAAAAGTGGTGGTCTGCAACCGCAAATTTTCGTTAAATTAAATTATTCCAAAACGAAAGGACGATCAATCATGAGATTAGGTCAAAAAATTGCGGCATTACGCAAGAAAAATCATCTTTTTTAAGAAGCACTAGCTGAAAAGATGAATGTCAGTCGGCAAGCTGTATCCAAATGGGAAAGTGAACAATCAATTCCCGATATTGAAAAAATTGTAGCTTTATCAGAATTATTTGGAGTGACCACCGATTATTTACTCAAAAGCAGCTCACCTTCTTTTGAATTAAACCACAAAGATAATAATTTAACTGAAGAATTACCAATTTTATCTGATCAACAAGAGCAAGGCTACTTAACAGCTGCTCAAAAAAGTGCCAGCCTTTGCGCTTTAGCCATTAGTTTAATTATCTGCAGTCCAGTCATCCTTTGCTTTTCTACTGCCCTAGCTATTATGCTTGACCTCGGCAATTTAACAATCCAATTAACCGGCTGTCGCAAGATTATGAACAAATACGCCACACTCTATTGGTTAATAGCAGTCTTACTTTATCTAGGATATAGCTTCATTACCAATGATTGGGAACGCAGCTGGATCATCTGGCCAATCGCGGGGATCTTATATGGCATTATCGAAAAGATCATCAGTCTGTGCCATAACGATATCGCAGCTGAATAATTTTTACTATAATCGAACATTAATCCTTAATTTTCCACTTGTGTTCGGCAATATATTCTGTTAAGATTAAGCCAACACAAATATCTATATATCGTCGAAATAAGGTCGACAGTCTCTACCCGGTACCGTAAATACCGGACTATAGGTGAATGAAAGTTAAGAATAATCTTAAGGACTTCTTTTACCTGTTTTAGGTAGAAGAAGTCCTTATTTCTTTCTTGAGGAGAATAATATTGAAGGAATTAGTAGATCGAATTAAACAAGATGGTGAAGTTTTACCCGGAAATGTGCTTAAAATTAATTCATTTTTGAATCACCAAGTTGATCCGCAACTAATGATGCATGTTGGTGAAGAATTCGCCTGCCTTTTTAAAGATGAAAAAGTCGATAAGGTCTTAACTTGTGAAGCATCTGGAATTGCCCCTGGCGTAATGGCAGCCTATCAACTGCACGTGCCAATGATCTTTGCCCGAAAGAAAAAGCCGTCTACTTTGAATGATGCAGTTTATTGGGCTGACGTCTTTTCTTACACCAAGAAGGTCAACAATAAGATCTGCGTCGAAGAAAAATTTTTGCACCCAGGCGAACATATCTTAATCATCGATGACTTCGTTGCCCACGGTGAAGCAGTCAAAGGCATGGTTAACATCGCCAAGCAAGCCGGCTGTAACATTGTTGGCGTTGGCGCTGTTGTTGCAAAAACCTTCCAAGGCGGAAGCGAATGGGTAGAAAAAGAAGGTCTACGTTTTGAAGCCCTAGCAAAAATCGATAGCTTTGAAAATGATCAAGTACACTTCGAGGGAGAAGAATAATTAAAAATGGCACAAAAAGAAGTTAGTCACAAAAAAGCTGCTGTCCTAGGTTTGCAACATTTGCTTGCAATGTACTCAGGTGCGGTTGCCGTCCCTTTGTTAATCGGAACCGCGCTGCACTTTAACAGCACGCATATGACCTACCTAGTTTCCATTGATATTTTTATGTGTGGTTTAGCCACTTTAATTCAACTATTCCGCAACAAATACTTCGGAATTGGCTTGCCAGTCGTTTTAGGCTGTGCAATTCAGGCTGTTGCTCCTCTAGAAATGATTGGGCAAAAATTTTCAATTAACACCATGTACGGTGCCATTATCGTTGCTGGAATCTTTGTCTTTCTAATTGCTGGCTGGTTTTCAAAAATCAAAAAACTCTTCCCGCCAGTAGTTACTGGGACCTTAATTACAGTAATTGGGCTAACTTTAATTCCGGTCGCTTTCCAAAATATGGGCGGCGGAAACGCACAAGCCAAAGACTTCGGTGATGCGAAAAATTTAATCGCTGCCTTTATTACCATCCTCATCATCATTGCCATCGAAGTCTGGACTAAAGGATTCTTACGTTCCATTTCCGTTTTAATTGGATTAATTGTTGGTACTCTAATCGCTAGCTGCATGGGGCTTGTTTCATTAAAGCCAGTTGCCGAAGCTTCTTGGTTCCATTTGCCTCAATTTTTCTACTTCGGGGTGCCAGAATTCGAATGGTCATCTTGTTTGACCATGATCATCATTGCCTTAGTTTCCTTGGTCGAATCCACTGGCGTCTTCTTTGCCATTGGCGACCTACTTCATCAAGATATCACCGAAGAAGACCTCAAAAAAGGTTATCGTGCAGAAGGATTAGCACAAATCTTCGGCGGGCTTTTCAACACCTTCCCTTACACTACTTTTTCTCAAAATGTCGGCTTGCTTCAATTATCCGGCATTAAGACTAAGCGTCCGATTTACTGGGCTGCTGGCTTATTAATGGCCATGGGCTTACTTCCTAAAATCGGTGCTCTAGTTACCATCATTCCTGACTCAGTTTTAGGCGGAGCCATGTTGGTCATGTTCACAATGATTGCCGTGCAAGGAATCAAAATGTTAACCAAAGTTGATTTTGAGAACAACCGCAATATTCTAATTGTAGCTATTTCAATTGGTATGGGACTGGGCGTAACTGTCTATCCGCAAATCTTCCAACCCCTTCCCCAAACCATTCAATTGTTCTTAGGCAACGGTATCGTTGTTGCTAGCATCTGTGCAACTCTGCTTAATCTTTTATTCAACGGAAGAAGTGGTGCCTATAAGTAAAAAGCCTTTTCATTTCATAATTCCATATCATAATTTTCTATAAATATTCACGAACGACCGCTTAATGTGGTCGTTTTTCATTCTTCACCTTTTAAGCAAAATCTGCTATGAAAAATGTAAGCAAATGTATGACTATGTTCTATTTTCATACATTTTGGACTATTCATGCTTTCCATTTCTCTTACCAACGTCTACGCTAGTATTCCGATATTTCAATTTAGAAGTAATCGCATTGACTAGCTCTTTTGGCATCTTTTCGGACGTAGCCTCGCCCGCAATTATCTTATAAGGCTCGATTTAACTCTGGATGCTTTACTAGCAGCGTTAGGTTGGCCATGGCATTTTCATCGCGATCAACCTTTTTATTGTAATTAGGACAGTTAGGATTATAACAGACAAACTCGTTATGCTTGGTGCCATGCTTTTTATTGCCCTGCAGCGTGATCTTTTCATCGCCTTTTTTGACCAAGCCGCATGCTGCGCATCTTTGCGTTGATGGATATAGCTTGTTGGCAATAATCAGTTCTTTACCATACCATTCGCATTTATATGTTAAAAGCTTTCTAAACAAGCCAAACATGCTTCGATGCATGCCTTTTGAAGCCACATGGCTCATAAGCATGCCTTTGACTTCCAGATCTTCAATCACTATTTGATCGTAATTGTTTACCAGTTCAGTAGTAAATTTATGCATTAAATCCGTTTGAATGTTTTGGGCACGCTGATAGGATGCCTGAAGCTTGATTCTCGTCTTCAAGTATTTCTTGCTTTGCGCACCTTTAATTCTACCGTTGACTGTTCACTTCTTTGCCAGCTGCTTTTGATAATGCTTTATTTTGCTGTATGTTTTGGTCAAAGACTTAGGAATAATCAAAAGCTGACCATCTTCATAATTGAAATGGCCTACGTTTATATCTACGCCGGTCGCTTTGCCTGTTTTCTTTTTGACTTCGAACCTATCTTTGGGAATCTTATATGGAATTGCCACATAATACCTATCCCTTACTCGATAGAAAGACATTGTTCCTGTAGGATAATCAAAAGGCTTTTCTGACAATTTTATTGGTTGCCAATTTGCTTTCAACCCTTGAGGCTTTTCCAAAACCAGCTTGCCATTAACAATTCTAGCTTGGTCGCTCTTGAAGCCTTGCTTGGGAGCCCGCTTAGATTTAAATTTTGGCTTGCCCCAATCTTTTTGAGCCTTATTGAAAAAATTTTGCCAGGCTTTGCCCAAATCCTGTACAGCTAGCTGCAATAGATGGGCTGAATAGCTAAATTGCCAGTCTTCTTTTTCTGCCACTAGTTTATTCCTGATGGCTTTCCAATTAGGCGAAGGATAGCTGGCAAGCATTTCTTCTTGTTCGGCAGTAAATTTGCGTTGACTCTTGGGCTTTCGCAGTTCAGCTTTGATCTCTTTATCAAGCATCAGCTGCCTAATATCGTATTCGTCATTCCACAAAGCCAAGGCTTCATTCCAGCAGAATCTCCGATAATCGCAATTGCGATCAAAAACAGCCTTCATCTGTTTGTTGGGAAACAGCTCATAGGATTTGGTTTTTATATAGTATTCTGGCATTTTATCCACCTCCTTTTATAGGTGCATCGCTTATTCTTTTAAATTAGGATCGTTCTTTATTTTGTTTTTATACCTTCTCAGTCCATAAAGACGGCATGAAAAAACATGAATAATGCTAATTAAGTCTTCCACTAGCTCCTTATCTGGCGAAGTATCCTCATTGTTTAAGACGATTATCTTACAGTCATGCCAAGCACAAAATTCTTGAAAGAACTTAAAGCCAAAACGGATAAAGCGATCTTCGTAAGTAACGTAGATCTCTTTAATCTGATTTGCATCGATGTCTTTGATCAACTTAAGCCATTTAGGACGTTTATAGTTTAAGCCCGATCCAATATCTGAGATATATTCATCGGCGATAATGCCTCTAGCATTCAAGAATTGCCTTAAAAAAGCAACTTGATCTTTTAAATCGTCTTTTTGCCCATTGGAAGATACCCGCGCGTAAGCCACAATTTTGCGTTTATCAATGGGCTCGTTATGATCAAGGCCTAAATACTGATCAAGCTCTGATTGATAGTAAAATCGTCTGTTGTTAGCTGTTCGATGAGCTTTTAATTTCCCAGCTCGATCCCAGCTTTGAAGAGTGAACGGCGCTTTGCCAAGATAGGCAGCAGCTTCTTTTAAATACATAATTCTAGACATAAAAAATCTCACCACCTTGTAGCGAGATTATAACACACTTTATAACACTTAAGAAACACAATTACACATATATTTTTAAACTTGTTGAAACTCTTTTATAATAGAAGTAACGTAATTTTTTTAAAGTGAGGGAATCCATGCCTAACTTAAACATTCAAAACCTTGAAAGCTACATCATGTTTTATGGTCGACAAAAATGTCAGCCCGATGAATTCTTTCAAGGTGACAATCTTCGTAAGAACGATATCTTTTATTACATTATTAGTGGAACTGGCAGCTTTACTTCTAGTAGACACCACGCAGTTAAATTAAAAGCTGGCGATCTTTTTTACGTTCCACGCAGTCAAACTTGTTCCTTTCAAGCTGACCACAATGAACCCTGGGAATACTTCTGGATTGGCCTAGCTGGCAACGGCGTTAATGAAAGCATCAAGGCATCAAATTTACCTAATAAAAATTTCTTGCGTCAAATTCAAAAAACTGCCTTTTATCAAACCCTAGATGAGCTTTATCAATGTTTGGCGAAGAAAAAGACCTTATTAAACAATTTACAAATTTCTGCTTTAACCTATCAGCTCTTCTATCACCTAATCAAAGACTTCCCTAATCATCCACCGGTCCGCAAAACATCGAAAAATGATCAGTATCAAATTGCCATTAACTATCTTAATCAAAATTATACCGATCCTACCTGCAATATTGTCGAACTCTGTCATAGATTAGGCGTATCACGCAGCTTTTTATATGCTTTGTTCAGAAAAAACACTAAATTATCACCGCAAAAGTACCTCATGCAATTGCGCATGGAAGCTGCTAAGAAAGAATTAACTAATACCAAGCACAATCTAAAGCAAATTGCCAAAAAAGTCGGCTACGGCGATGAATTTACCTTCTCCAAGGCATTTAAACGCTATAGCGGTGTTAGTCCAAATGCCTTTCGGGGAAATTAATTATATTCTTTGCCTTATCGGATTATTTTTGCATACAATATTATTAGGAAATAATTTAAACATAATAAAAGTAAAGGACTGATCCAATGAAACAAACAGAATGTACTACTATTTTAGTTGGTAAAAAAGCAACTATTGATGGCTCTACGATGATCGCTCGTAGTGAAGACGGTGGTCGCGTCATCATCCCTGAAGGCTTTAAGGCCGTTAATCCAGCTGACCAACCTAAGCACTACACTAGTGTAATTTCTAAACAAAAGATTGACGACGCAGATTTGGCTGAAACACCATTACGCTATACTTCAGCACCTGATGTTTCAGGTAAAAATGGTATCTGGGGTGCTGCTGGTATCAACGCTGATAACGTAGCTATGACCGCTACTGAAACTATTACTACTAATTCACGTATCCAAGGCGTAGACCCATTGCTTGACCCAAGTGAAGGTGGTCTCGGTGAAGAAGATTTCGTCACTTTGACTTTACCATACTTGCACTCAGCTTTTGATGGTGTTAAACGTGTCGGCTATTTAGTTGAAAAATACGGTACTTACGAAATGAACGGTATGGCCTTTTCTGATAAGGACAATATTTGGTACCTTGAAACTATCGGTGGTCATCATTGGATTGCACGCCGTATCCCAGATGATGCATATGTTATTGCACCAAACCGTTTGAATATTGATACTTTCGACTTCAACGATTCTGATAATTTTGCTTGTTCAGCAGACCTAAAGGATTTAATCGAAGAATATCACTTGAATCCAGACCGTGAAGGCTACAACATGCGCCACATCTTTGGTTCTTCAACTATTAAGGATGCTCACTACAATAATCCTCGTGCTTGGTATATTCACAACTATTTCGATCCAGACTTTGGTGGCACTCCAGCAGATCAAGATCAACCTTTTATCTGCCATGCTAATCGTTTAATCTCAATTGAAGATATTAAATGGGCCGAAAGCTCACACTACCAAGACACTCCTTACGATGCTTATGGCGATCAAGGTACTCCTGAACAAAAGAAGACCTTCCGTCCTATCGGTATTAACAGAAACTTTGAAACCCATATTTTGCAAATTCGTAATGATGTTCCTGCAGAAATTGCAGGTGTACAATGGTTAGCCTTTGGTCCTAACACCTTTAACTCAATGGTGCCATTCTATACTAATGTCACTACTACCCCTGAAGCTTGGCAAACCACTCCTAAATTTAACTTGAGCAAGATTTTTTGGCTTAACAAGTTAACTGCTCAATTAGGCGATACCAACTACCGTGTTTACGGTGAACTTGAAGATGCCTTTGAACAAAAGAGCTTGGCCCAATGTCACAAGATCCAACATGACACTGACAAGGAAGTCAAGGGTCTTTCAGGTAAGGAATTACAAGACAAGTTAATTGCTGCTAACCAGAAGATGTCTGACACTGTTTACAACAACACTGTTGAATTGCTTGGTCAAATGGTTGATGAAGGTCACGGCTTAATGACTTTGAAGTACGACTTGCTTGATTAAAAAATTAATCGCATACAAAAACCACATGGAATTTTCAACCATGTGGTTTTTCGTTTACCTTTATTTTGTGCAAGAACAGATTTGCTTCTTGGCGAGAATGAAATACAATGATCTGCTTATTTGGATATTTTTGCAATTCTTTGACTAAAATCGGTCTTTGAACTGTCCGAAACTTGGCAATATAACTCATAAATTCCGGATCTTCATCTTCTTCAATCCATGGCAAATCAGGACGTGGTTTTCCTTTTCTAGCTTTTACGCCAGCTAGACAAACTTCAGTTGGATAATCTAACCAAAAAATCGTATCACATTTGGGTAAACGATATTTCAAGGTACGTTGATAGTTTCCATCCATAATCCATGCTGGTTTAGCTACTATGCGCTTTACTTTTTCATCTAATTCATGCTTGGAGACCGTAGTTTTATTTGCATGCCAAAAAAGTTGATCCATATACACCAATGGCAATTTCGTTTTTGATTGCAATTTCCGTGCAAATGTACTTTTGCCCGCTCCTGGTGAACCTAAAATTAATACGCGTTTCATCATAAATTCAACTCATATGCTAAACGATCAGGATTAATCGGATCATCTACTTGAATTATCCCTCGTTGAACAAAACCGTGACTCAATGCAATATGCTGGACGATCTTATTTTTTGCGCCAGTATCAATTCTAAAGTTGTGAATCCCCTGTGCATAAGTCAGCGAAATAATATTACTTAAGAACAATTGAGTCAAATGCATCCCTCTAAATTGGCTAGCAACCGCAATTCTATGGATCGTCGCATAGGTATCCACATTATTTTTCCACTCACCATCAATTTTGGCATAATTTGGATCTTTTCCAATCACCACTGCCGCATAGCCAGCCACTTCATTATCCACAGTTAATACCCAAGCACACCCATTTTTAATATCATCTTCTACAGTTGCTCGATTAGGGTAGCCACTTTGCCACTGCGATGAGCCACTTTCCTTTAAAAAAGAAATCGCATCATTTAAAATTTGCACAATTTTATCCACATCTGAATTTTGCGCACGTCTCGTAAAAATCAAACTCATTCTTTTCACCTACAAATTGACATATTCAAAAACCACACGGAGTCTTCCATGTGGTTTTTATTTACTAAATATTATCTAAAATACCCGGTACAGCAGGATCATCCTTGATAGTTACATCAGCTCCAAGTTGACGCAGCTTTTCTTGGACCCGATCATAACCACGCAAGATATTACCAGCCTTGTCGATCGTTGTTGTACCATCAGCCATCAGGCCTGCAATCATCAGACAGGCACCTGCTCGAATCTCACCTGCAGTTACTTCCGCACCATGAAACTGCTTAGTTGGATGGGCCAAAATAATATTATCTTCAACTTTAATATTGGCTCCCATCTTTTGCAACTGAGCAATATGACCAATCCGTTTAGGATAAATATTATCGATTACTACACCTTCACCGCTTTTAGCAGTTAATAAAAGTGGTGTAATTGGTTGCTGTAAATCTGTCGCAAAACCAGGATAAACATCTGTCTTCACCTGGACCATTTTTAGGTCGCCCGCTGGGTAAACATACAAAGAATCTTCATCTGAATCGATTACTACACCCATTTCTTCAACTTTAGCCAGGTATGAATCAAGGTGTTCTTCGATAATATTATGAATGCGAATGCCATTACCAATACAGGCAGCTAAAGCAACATAAGTCCCTGCTTCAATTCTGTCTGGAATAATCGTATGAGGAATCTGTGCTTTAAGCTGCTCCACCCCTTCAATTCGAATAGAGTCAGTACCAGCACCACGAATAACTGCCCCCATATTGTTCAAGAAGGTAGCTAAATCAATAATTTCCGGTTCCTTTGCGGCATTTTCGATTATAGTCTGGCCCTGTGCTGTCACACTAGCCATAATAATATTCATCGTTGCCCCAACTGATGGCATCTTTAAATGAATTTTTGCTCCATGCAAACCATCTTCTGGTGCAGTAATTATAATTTGATCATTTTCATTTTTTACGCTAGCGCCTAAGGCTTCAAAGCCCTTAATATGTTGGTCAATCGGACGTGGCCCAATATCGTCACCACCAGGGAAGCCCACTACTGCCTTGCCAAAGCGACCAAGTAGCGCACCCATAAAGTAATATGAAGCGCGCAAACTCTTAATCTTACCAGCTGGCAACGGACTCATTTTGATATCAGTTGGATCTATTCTTAAAGTGGTTTCACCGAAATCACAATGTACATCCATCTCACTTAACAAGTCCATCAAGTTAACCACATCAGCTATTCTTGGGACGCCTTCCAAGGTCACTGGTGTTCTTGATAAAATTGATGCCGGAATAAGAGCAACTGTTGAGTTCTTAGCTCCACCGATCCAAACATCACCCTGCAGGGGCTTTCCACCATGAATTATCATCTGCTTCATTGGCGAAAACAAATCCTTTTCTACTTTCAATTAATCATAATAATGTTAAAGGATATTTACAAAAAAAACAAGAGCTGAGGTCTCTCAGTTCTTGTTTTCTTAAGATTTTGTATAATCAAACTTTAATCACTTTAAAATTCTTGTGCTGGAAGACCACTAGCTGCACCAATAAATGACTTAAATAAGCCTTCTGGACGTTGTGGCCGACTCAAAAATTCTGGGTGATATTGTGCTGCAATAAAGAATTTTTTCTTTGGTAATTCGATAATTTCAACTAAGCGGTTATCTGGTGAAACGCCTGAGAAGACCATACCAGCCTTTTCAAAGGCTTCACGGTATTCATTATTGAATTCAAAACGGTGACGGTGACGTTCTTGAATAACATCTTGATCATCGTAAGCCGCACGAGTCTTAGTTCCCTTCTTAAGAGTAGCTGGGTAAATACCTAACCGCAAAGTACCACCAATATTTTCTTCATCACGCTTATCAGCCATAATGTCGATAATATTATTCTTGCAGTTTGGCTCTGCTTCTGCAGAATTAGCATCCTCAAGGTTTAATACATCGCGTGCAAATTCAACACTAGCCATCTGCATCCCCAAACAAATACCTAAGAATGGGATGTCATGTTCACGAGCATACTTAATTGCAGTAATCATTCCTTCAAGACCACGAGTACCAAAACCACCAGGGACAATCAAACCATCTGAATCCTTCATGATTTCTGCAATATTATCTTCAGTTACGTCTTCAGCTTGTACCTTATCAACATCAATCTTAGTGTTGTAAAGATAACCCGCATGTTGCAAAGCATCCGTTACTGAAATATAAGCATCTTCAAGTTCAACATATTTACCAACCAAGGTAATCTTAGTATGATGCTTCAAATTCTTAGCACGTTCATCCAGCTTCTTCCAAGCTTCCATGTCAGCTTCTGGCTTTGGACTTTCCAAGTGTAAGAAGTCACAGACCTTTTGATCCATGCCTTGCTTTTGGAAGTTCAAAGGCACATCGAATAATGAAGGAGCATCAATTGATTCAATAATTCGATCAACAGGCACGTCTGTAAAAGTAGAAATCTTGTCTTTGTGTTCTTGGTCAATTGGTTGTTCAGCACGAAGTACCAGCATATTTGGTTGAATACCAATACTACGCAATTCCGCAACTGAGTGTTGTGTTGGCTTAGTCTTCATTTCATGAGCAGCGTGAAGAAGTGGAACCAAAGTACAGTGAATGTACATTACATTTTCTGGACCAACTTCACGGCGCATTTGACGAATAGCTTCCATGAATGGAGTTGATTCGATATCACCAACAGTACCACCAATTTCAGAAATAATTACATCTGAATCAGTAGTCAAAGCTGCACGCATGATCTTCTTTTTGATCATGTCAGTAATATGAGGAATTACTTGTACAGTAGCACCATGGTAGTCACCACGACGTTCTTTTTCCAAAACTTCTTGGTAAATCTTACCAGTAGTTACGTTAGAATACTTGCTAGTTCTAACATCTACGATTCTTTCATAGTGACCTAAGTCAAGGTCAGCTTCTGTACCATCGTCGGTAACATAAACTTCACCGTGTTGGTATGGATTCATTGTACCTGGGTCAATATTAATATATGGGTCAAACTTTTGCATAGTGACCTTCAAGCCACGATTCTTAAGAAGTCGACCTAAACTTGATGCAGTAATACCCTTACCAAGTGAAGATACGACACCGCCAGTTACGAAGATGTATTTTGTCATTTAAATGCTCCTTTTTTTACTTATCCTTAAAACAAAAAAGCTCCCACTAACGGGGAGCTAAACGCACATAGGGTGCCCAACAAAAATATTATCTGCTTTTTCTTCTTAAGTCAAGCAAATTAATTATCTTCGTCGTCATCATCATCATCATCATTTAATTGTGACAATTGACCTTCAATGCCATCTGGCAATACATCATCAGTATCGTCGTTGTCTTCATCATAATCAGAATCTTCGTCGCCATAATCGTCATCAGTATCATCGTCTGTGGCGTCTAAGTCGTCGTCTTCTGGGTCATCATTATCATAGTCGATAATATCATCATCACCAGTTGCACTAGCTAAGAAGGCATTAACCTTCTTGTGGTGCTTACGTGAATCGTCTTCTTCTTCATCTTCAGGGTGGTTGACTTCTTCATCAACTGATTCATATGGGAACCATGAACGAAGTGCCCAAACATTTTCACCCATTGAGATAAATTCACCATCAGTGTTCATATTAGTATAAAATTGTGGTAAACGTTCACGAATTTCTTCGTCACTCTTATTCAAGTATTTTTGTACGGCATTAACAATATCGGCAAATGCCATTCTCTTGCCATTGTCTTCCAAAATTGCACGAGCAACTTCGATCATTGACAATTCATCGCGATTTTTGTCTTTAAATTTGTCTAATCCCACAGCTGTACGTCCTCTCTTATACAATCTTTACTATTCTACTAGGCCTTTAAGTAAAAATCAACGTGACTGCATAGTTACCTATTAAGTATAGTCCATTAAAGAGGTCATATTCAACCCGAAGTTTACGTGAACCATCATCTTGACTCTGATATTCAAGCAAGTTAGTCACGCTGGTCATGTCCATGCGGCGCCCTTCAACTACATAGCGGCAGTTGCCTTTTTCACCCGGAATAAATTTCATTAAAGAATAATTATTGCTGTCAACGCCGCGGCGAATCAACAATTCATTCTCCTTTAGAAGCATCTTCACTGGAATTTGCCCTTCTTCGGCATAAGAAATTCGTGTGACGTCGCCTTCTTCAGTCAATTGCCCTTGCGCATGTCGCGTAAAAGTCTCTGTCTCATCGTCTTGAGTAATTTTACTAGTCAAATCAATCGTAATTGCTGTCAAACAAGCGCCCCCTTTAAACATTATTACTATATCTCTGATATAATTTTAGTTAGATATAATCTATTTTATTATATATAGTTCAAAAAATTAATAAATTAAACTTGGTGGATTTTTATGACAAGATTTCAAAGCGAAAAATTAAAACAAGAGGTTGTTCTCCGTGATCCGGTTCACGGCTATATTCATATTGAAGATAAAGTTGTTTTGGACATACTGAAGTCTAAAGAATTTCAACGCATGCGTCGCATTAAACAGTTAGGTCCTGTTAGCTATGTTTTTCCAGGTGCAACTCACACTAGATTTGAGCACAACTTAGGCGTTTATGAATTAACGAGAAGAATTTGCGATATCTTTAGCAAAAAATATCCCTCAATTACGCCAGGAGACGGTCTCTGGAACGATGATAATCGATTACTGGTAGAATGTGCCGGATTGCTTCATGACATCGGTCACGGGCCCTATTCGCACACATTCGAGCACCTTTTTGGCACCAATCATGAAAAAATTGGACAAAAGATCATTACTGACCCTAATACAGAAATTAACCATGCATTAAAACAAGTTGCACCTAACTTTCCTGAATTAGTCGCCAGCGTAATCGCTAAGACTTATCCTAATCCGCAAGTGGTTAAAATGATCTCAAGTCAAGCTGACGCTGACCGGATGGATTATTTGCAGCGGGATGCTTATTTCACCGGAGTTAACTATGGTAGGTTCGATTTATCAAGAATTTTACGGGTAATCCGTCCTTATCAAAATGGTATTTGTTTTACCAACAATGGGATGCATGCCGTTGAAGACTATATCGTGTCACGCTATCAGATGTACCAACAGGTCTACTTCCACCGCGTAGGACGCTCAATGGAAGTCATCTTGCATCACCTTTTAGAGCGCGCTCAAGCTGTTTATAAAAAGGGAAATCTGCAAGTTACACCTAGCTTGACTAAATTCCTTGAAGGCAATTGGACTTTAGACGATTATTTAAAGCTTGATGATGGAGTAATGGAAACTAATTTTTCTATGTGGACCCAGGCACAAGATCCAATCTTATCTGACCTAGCCAAGCGTTACTTGTACAGAAAACCGCTAGCTAGTGTCCGAATCGATGAAGAAACCAAAAATCTTTTACCTAAGCTCAAGAGCCTAATCAAGCAAGCTGGCTTTAATCCTGACTACTATACCGCTACCAATTCCGCATTCGATGAACCATATGATGCTTATAAGCCAACGGGGAAAAATGCTAATAGTCAAATTGAAATTATGCAAGACGACAGCAGCATGATTGAGTTATCCCAACTCAGCCCATTGGTTCGCGCATTAAATGGTACTTTCCAAGGAGATGAACGCTTCTTCTTCCCTAAAACTATGCTCAGTCACGATGAAGATCAGCCGCAAATTTTCGATCCACTTTATGAGCAATTTCAAAAATATATTAAGAATGGTGCCTTAAGATATTTGAGAAGACCAAAACGTGAGCAAAAGAAGTAAAATTAAGGTAAATCCTAGAATCGAGGTATTTATAATGAACAAAAATGATTTAAATACAGATGTAAGAACTCAAATTGACCCAGAACTTGAAGAAAAAACTGCTAAGAGTGGTTATACTCAAGTAAAAGATTTAATGAACACAGTCCATGGTTACTGCATGGATTATACTAAGATGTCCTTTGACTTTATCCATGAAAATAAGGATTTAGTCAAAGATGTAGTTAAGATTAGCTGTAAAACCGCAATGGTTGCCTGTGTTGCTAGTGCCAGCGTGGCAATTGCCAAAGCTATTTCCAGCAAAGACTAGTTAATTAATCATTTCACACAAATAGGGATGCAGTAAATTAGCATCCCTATTTTTTTCGTCTAAAAAAACTAATTATTTTCTTTTTCCTTTAACTGCAACAATAAGGCATAAAGTGCACCATATAAGTTAGACTCATTCCCATGTTTAGCAGCAACAATCACTGGCTTGATCACCTGATTATTCAACATGGAGTTATTTTGTAAAATCTTATCGAATTGATTGTTAATTTCTTCAATCAAAATTGGTTGTGCACTAATCCCGCCACCAATAACCACCTTGGAACCATTAATAACCGTCTGAATATTAAGAATCATGATTGCCACATTACGGCAATAATGTTTAAAGACAGCCATTGCTCTTAAATCACCATTATTAATCGCCTCAAATGCAGTTACTCCATCATCCAAGTCAATGTTGCCGAGAGCTAAATTAACTTTTTTGATCATATTAACTGCTGAGCAGCTAAAACCAGTATAAGCCGCCATATTTTTGACTCCAATACTTGAATTAGTGATCATCCAGCTAAGTTCACCAGCTTGAAAAGTCCAGCCATGTAAAATACGCTTATTGACCAAAACGCCGCCGCCAACACCAGTGCCCAAGGTAATTGCAATGCCGGTATTTACATCACGTAATTCGCCTAACCATTGCTCGGCTAAAGCAGCAGCCTTGCCATCATTTTCTACGGCAATTGGCACATTATATTTTTCACTCAAACTTTCCTGCAAATTCAGCCCATCTAGAAACGGTAATGCTCCACCAAAATAAATAATCTTATTTTGAGTATCGATTTTTCCCGGCGCACAAATAGCGATCCCCTTAAACTTGCCTTGATACTTATCCGCAACTTCATACACTGTCTGCATAAACGCATCTAAGTTTTCAGTATTAGTTTTTACACGATCTTTCTCAAAGATATGTCCTTTTTCGTCAATCAAAGCATATTTCAAGTTAGTCCCGCCAATATCGAATGATAAATATTGTGTCATAATTTTGTCCTCTTTAAATGAAAAACATCTATCTCTAATTATAGATGTTTCTCATGTGTATTTTAATACACTCTTATTTATTATAAATGGTGATGATTTTTTCCAAAAAAAATAAAATGACTAACCTCATCGGCTAGCCATTTTTTATTATCAAATTTTATCTTACTTGTTCTTGTCAGCTTCGTATCTGGTGTTGAACAATGGGCTAAGTGCTTCATGGTTTTGGATACACTTAATAGCATCGCCCATCAATGGACCAACTGATACCAAAAGCATCTTGTCAAGCTTCTTCTCTGCTGGTTGATTGATTGAATCAGTCAAAACCAAATTCTTGATTGCTGAATCGTTCAATCTCTTAATAGCTGGACCAGATAGAACAGCATGAGTTGCACTAGCATAAACTTCAGTAGCACCTGCATCAATTAAGGCTTGAGCAGCTAAAGTAATAGTACCAGCAGTATCAATCATGTCATCAATGATGATAGCATGCTTACCCTTAACGTTACCGATAATGTTCATAACTTCAGCAACATTAGCCTTTGGACGACGCTTATCAACGATGGCAATTGGGCAACCTAAGAATTCAGCAAGCTTTCTAGCACGAGTAACACCACCGTGGTCTGGTGAAACTACAACAGCGTCCTTCTCTAAGCCGTTACGCAAGAAGTAGTCTGCCAAAAGTGGAGCACCCATTAAGTTATCAACTGGAATATCAAAGAAACCTTGAATTTGTGGTGCATGTAAGTCAAGTGAAAGAATGCGATCAGCACCTGCAGCTTGAAGCATGTCTGCAACCAATTTAGCAGTAATTGGTTCACGAGCACGAGTCTTACGATCTTGACGAGCATAACCGTAGTAAGGCATCACAATGTTAATTGTACGAGCACTTGCACGACGTACAGCGTCAATCATAATCAACAATTCCATTAAATTGTCATTAACTGGCTTACTGGTTGATTGTACAAGGTAGACATCTTTACCACGCACAGTTTCATCAATATTAATTTGAATTTCGCCGTCACTGAAACGTTCAACACTAGACTTGGAAAGTGGAACACCCACACGATCCGCAATCTTTTGTGCTAATGGTACATTTGAGTTAAGGGCGAAGATCATCATATCGTCTTTATAGGACATAATTTCCTCCGTAAAAATATTTAACCAGCTCTATTTTAGCAAAAGTTGCTCTAAAAAGAACCACATTCTCCTTAATTATAGCAAGAATTTTGCCGCAACCATAAAAAAGCACTAACTATTAATCGCTAAAAAAGTTAGAATATATTTGTACTTTCTAGTACAACGAAAATATCCTAAAAAATAAGACGTAGTGTCATTTTAGATACTACGTCTTATTTTATATATTTTTAGTTGTTTGCAACTGCAGCTTGTGTTACATAATCGCCTAAGTTCAAAATTTGTGCAGCTCCGTTAACACTAATTGATAAACTACCGTTAGTAGTTAATTGAACAGAACTTTCTGCTACATTATTAGCATTAGCTACAACCTTAATAATAGCTGCCATTTCATCTGAAGTTAAATTGGTCATGTTAGCAACAGCAACTCTCTTGCCATCAAGTTTAGCCTTTGCACTAACAATAGCAGCATCTGCTTCGTTAACTTGAGCAATAGTAGCTGTAGCATCGTTGTTAACAATTGTACCATCACTGATTGCCTTGTCATATGCAGCCTTGGCATCACTTGAAGCAAACTTGTAAGCTTCTGAGTTCTTAACACTAGTTGCTTCGTTAATGTCTTGAAGCAACTTAGTCTTATCAGCTGCTGTAGCAACTGTAACGTCTGCTCTAGCTTGTTCTGGAGTGTTAACAGGAGTTAAAATCTTACCACTTACAGCAACGTCTGACTTCTTTAAATAGCCTCTACCGCTTGATAATTTGTAGAATAATTCTGGGGTAGCAGTTGCAGAAGTTGCAATATATCTCAATTCTGAAACTTGTTGACTTTGACCTTCGCCAAATGCTCTAACGTTATCTGGTTGTCCCTTAATGTTGTAAAGTGGAGCAACATTAATCGTAGTTACCTTGGTTACGTTTGGATCTACAGTATTATCACCAGTATCAACAGTAGCAGCACCATCTGGTTCGTTAACTGGTTCTAGTTCTGGGCCTGAAATTTTACCTACATTAGCAGCCTTAACGAATTGATTATCACTAATCTTGTAGTAAAGCTTAGTACCAATGTATCTTGCTTCAGTAGCTTTAACAGTCTTACCCTTCTTAACTGTCTTCTTCTTGGTGTCACCGTTACCATTGTAGATGTAAGCATTCTTCTTCATGGTAATTGAAGTTGCCTTAACGGTTCTAGTTACATTACTTGCCTTAACAAAAGCAGTGCCTTTCTTGTCAAGTTGGTAGTAATCCTTACCCTTAATGGTTTCAATGCCATAAACATCAATTGCGGCACCCTTTAAAAGCTTAGACTTGCCTTGGTACTTGTTGATGCGCTTACCATTATTATCATAAATATAAGCATTCTTCTTTAATGAGTAGTCATATTTTTTAGTTGATTCTGCATCATTTGAAACAGATGATTCTTGGTTTGAAGTGGTTTTACCATCAATGTTAACAGTTCGTACAAAAGCAGTACCCTTCTTGTCAAGTTGGTAATACTTCTTACCGTTAATGGTTTGAATACCGTAAGTAGTGACTGAATCACCCTTAACAAACTTAGATTTGCCTTGGTACTTGCTGATACGTTTACCGTTCTTGTCATAAATGTATGAGTTAGAAACAAACTTAGCCTTAGTACCCTTTGACAGTGATGAAGTTGATGACGCAGCTTTACCATCTACGTTAACAGCCTTGATATAAGCACCACCACCAAGATCGTAGTACTTTACACCATTGATAGTCTTAGTGCCAGTTGAAGTAACAGTTACGCCTTTAGCAATAGTAGTGTATTTTGCACTGCCCATGTACTTATCAAGACGCTTACCATTCTTATCGTACACATAAGCATTACGTACCAAAGTGATCTTGTTGCTTGCTGCCTTCTTTGAAGTAGTCTTCTTAGGAGCAGCTTGAACAGTGTTGACGTTTTCTGCAGTACCCAAAAGTGGAGCAACACTCATCAATGCAGCTGCTGAGACCATAACTAATTTATGACTTAATTTCATCGATAAATACCTCATTCTTACTAAACTTAAAGTTCATTTATATATTGTAGATCTAAAATATTTTTTTGCCAATTTAGAAACGAAAAAGACATCTTTTCATAACGAAAAAGTGTCTTTTTCCTATCAATTATTACTTAACAGTTACATCTGAAGCTTTAATGTAATAATGATTTGGTTGCAAAGCATAATATTTAACACCATTAATTGTCTTAGTACCTAAACCTTTAACAGTGATCTTTTTACCAATGTAACTAGTGCCTAAATAGTTTTTTACACGCTTACCATTCTTGTCGTAAACGTAAGCCTTATTCTTAGTAGTTATCTTAACTGCCTTAGCCACTGGCGTCTTCTTTGATGAAGTTTTCTTAGTAGTCTTTTCTGAGTTACTTTTTTTAGTAGTCTTAGTGGCAGTTTTCTTAGTTGATTCTTTAACTACTTTTTTAGTGTTTTTATTTGAATTAGTCTTCTTAACAGCCTTCTTAGTTGAAGTAGAAGTTGTTACCTTCTTGCCATCACTCTTTAAAGTATAAGTAGTATTGCCTGACTTATAAGTTACTGTACCTTCAGTTGCAGTTGCAGGAATCCAGTACTTCAAATCAGTTTGAATACTGTAGTAAACTTGACCGTCGATATTCTTGACGTTCCAAATAGTGTAGCTACCACCCTTAGGAGCAGTCTTAGAAGTTTTCTTACCATTACGGTCGACAAACTTCATAGTCTTAGTTACTTTGACTTTGCTGTTTTTACCGTAAGTATTATGTACGCCATTAGTACTCTTAGTAGCAGCTTGAACAGATACAGTATTTTCTGCCATGCCTAATACTGGGCTAACACCCATCAAAACAGCTGCTGAAACCATAACTAACTTATGACTTAATTTCATAGTATTACCTACCTCATGTAAAAATTATTATTAGTACACCTTATTGTAGGTCTCAATTATTATTTTGCAATAAGTATTTAGCAATTCTTAACAAAAAAGCACTAGCTTGATACACTAGTGCCTTATTCTTAATCCCATTCTTTATCTTGAGAAAGAGGAAGCTTATGCCAATAATCTGGCTTATTAACTTGACGGCCACGGCCAATTGCCATGTCATATTTATTAACGTCCTTAGTAACAGTGGTATCAGCTGCAATAAAGGCGTGATCTGCAACATTAATTGGAGCAATCAATGTTGAGCCAGCACCAATAAAGGCATGATCACCAACATTAGTATGGAACTTCTTTACACCATCGTAATTAGAGAAGATCGTACCACAGCCAATGTTAATGTCTTTACCTAAGGTAGCGTCTCCAACATAAGTCAAGTGACCTACTTTAGTATTTTCACCAATCTCAGCCTTCTTAATTTCCACAAAGTTACCAATATGTGCACCTTTGCGAATAATTGCCTTAGGACGAAGGTGTGAATTAGGACCGATGTCAGTATTATCGTCCATTTCAGCTTCTTCAACAGTTGAAGAAGTAACAGTGACATTATTACCAATCTTAGAATCAACGATTCTTGAACCACTAGTAATGTAGCAATCACTACCGATTTCGGTGTTTCCTTTAATCACAACATTACCTTCAATTACAGTGTCGTTGCCAATCTTAACATCTGCATCAATATAAGCAGTATCAGGGTCGATAAATGAAACACCATCACGCATATGCTGTTCATTAATTCTTCTTTGCATAGTCTTAGTAGCTTGAGCTAATGCAATACGGTCATTAACGCCAAGGCTTTCACTAAAGTCAGGCATCTTGTAAGCACCAACGCGTTCACCACTATTGCGCAAGATTTCTAAAACATCAGTTAAGTAATATTCACCTTGAGCATTGTCATTATTAACGTGCTTCAATGCTTCAAATAATTTTTTATTGTCAAAGCAAAATACACCAGTATTGATTTCTTTTACTTTTAATTCTTCTGGTTTACCATCTTTTTGTTCTACAATTCGTAAAACATTGCCTTGATCATCACGAATAATTCGACCATAGCCAAATGGATTTGGAGCTTCCGCGGTCAATACAGTTGCAGCATTGCCTTTTTCTGCATGATACTTGAACAGTTCATTAAATGTATCAGTTGTGAAAAGTGGTGTATCACCAGTAACTACTAAAGTAGCACCATCTTTGTCACCCAATTCTTCACGCGCAGTCATTACGGCGTCACCAGTACCTAATTGCTTTTCTTGGAAAGCAAACTTAGACTTGTCTGCCAGTACTTTTTCTACATCGCCAGCACCTGTACCAACGATTGTAACGATTTCTGCAGGATTAACGCCTTGAGCTGCATCAACAACATGCTCAACCATGGTTTTACCACAAACTTTGTGTAAAACCTTGTACAACTTTGACTTCATTCGTGTGCCCTTACCTGCGGCAAGAACAACTACATATTTTTCCATTAATATTAACCTCTTAATAATCAAAACTTGATTCTAGTATACCATTTTAGAAACGGTCAAAATCAGTTTCAGTTAAGAAGTTACCAGGTTCTGCTACAATCAGCTTTTGGGCAGTATCAATTTCACTAATTTTTACTAATGAAAGATAGTTCTTAATCAGCTTTTCTTTGTCAAAATCGGCTTCACAGAGTACACAAACGCCGGCAATAGTACCATCGAATTCCTTAACTAATTCTTCCATTCCGGTTAGGGTACCGCCACCCTTCATAAAATCATCGACAATTAAAACTTTAGCTTCTTTTTTAAGAGCACGAGTCGGTAATTCCATCTTCGATACTCGAGACAACGATGAAGAAATATAGTTAACAGAAACAGTAGCACCTTCTGTTACCTTTGATCGCTTTCTAGCTGTAACAAATGGTACATCTAAAAAACGAGCAACTGCTTGGGCTAAAGCAATCCCTTTTGTTTCAACTGTCATGACAGCATCGATTTCTTCATAAGCATAATGAGTAGCTACTAATTCACCAATTTTACGTAAATCTTGCGTATTGCCTAAAATATCTGACAGATACACAAAACCACCGGCTAAAATTCTACTTGGATCCTCAATCCTAGTTGATAAATCTGACAAATATGCTTCCGCGTGTTTTTTACCTAAAAATGGAATATAGCGCACGCCACCAGCTGCACCGGCTACAGTCTCCAAAATACCATCTTGATTGCTGGCAAGAGTGTGCTTCAAAATAGCTAAATCTTCTGAAATAGATGACTTAGCAGCGCCGTAACGCTTAGCAAAGAATGGTAGTGCAATTAAAGTATGGGGACGCTCCATTAAATATTTGGTCATGTCCACCAATCTTTCTGAACGTTTCATGAAATCTCCTTTCTAATGTTTGGTTTATACTTAATTAATATACTCTAAAGGGCAAAAAAAAGCACTAACATTTTAATAAATGCTAGTGCAATTTTCAAAAAAGTGTTTATGCTTCAGCCTCTTCAGCTTCATCATCAAACTCTAATGCAATATTCTTAGTTAGTAAATCGGTATAACTGTAAGAAACATGTTTAAAATTATTTTGATGTTGGTCTAAATCAACCACAAACACTGCAGGGAAAGTCTCTCTTAGAATTCCCCGTCTCTTAGTAACTTTCTTACGACCCGCTTGAGCTACTACTGTTAAAGTATCACCTAAGTGAGAATCCAACTTATGTTTAATTGTGATAATTGATGTTGGCACTAAACAACAGCTCCTTTATGTAAATTATATCACAAATATATAATAAATTCAATATTAGGCATTACTTTGCAGGAATAAATTTAGCAATCTTAATGAATTGTTCAATTGTTAGGTCTTCAGGCCGAATTCGTGGTTCTACACCTAATTCTGCAATCAATTCATCTCGTTTGGTTTTATCTGGCAATAATGACTTTAAGTTATTGTTCAGTGTCTTTCTTCTTTGTGAAAAGCACATTTTCACAACCCAAATAAAGTGCTTGCGATCTTCAATAGCAGGCTTTTCTTTTAGCGGAGTCAAAACAACTACACTAGAATCAACTTTAGGTCGTGGCATAAAGGAATTACGCCCCACTTGTAAAGCAAGCTTAACTTTCATTTCTGTTTGAACAGAAATCGTTAATGGGCCATAATCCTTGCTACCTGGTTGAGCTTCTAATCGCTCTGCCACTTCTTTTTGCATCATCAAGGTCAGCGAAGTAAAGTGCAAGTCAGATTCAGCTAAAGCAAAAATAATCGGTGTCGTAATGTAGTATGGTAAATTGGCTACAACTTTGATCGGTTTAGTGAAGTCAAAAAAGTCACCAATATCTTCTTTAAAATTAGCCTTTAATACATCCTTAAGCAAAATCTTAAAGCGACTAGCCAAAGGCTGATCATCAATTTTCTTAGGCAGTTCATTCTGTAAAATCGTAGGTAAGCTATCATCAACTTCATAAGCAAAAACTTTAGCGCCTGCCAACAGTAGTTGCTCAGTCAAAGAGCCAATACCTGGTCCAATTTCAATGACTTGATCATCTTTTTTTATCCCAGCAGCTTCAACAATACCTAAAATAGCAGTCTGATCAACTAAGAAATTTTGCCCTAAGTTCTTTTTAGCTTTGACAAAGTAACGGTTAACAATTGCTTGTGTTCTAACTGGAGAGCCAATTGGAATATTATTTGTCATTTTCTACCTCCTTGACAGCTGCCTTTAATTCAGCTAATGAAACGCCAAAAGTATGCAAGCGATTATAAAACTGCTTGGAATTGCCATAGCCAACTCGTAATTTAATGCCTACTTGTTCACGTAATTTTCGTGAGCCGCTACCACCAGCTAAACCTAATTGCCGATAAATTGCTGGAGTTAAATCACTTTTTTGCGGTTCAACCTCATGCAAATCACTTAGTGCATGCTCAAGTGCTTCTTTTGAAGCATGTTCTACACCTAGACTCCCCTTTTTATGAGGTTCGCCTTCCTTACGGGTAATAAAAGCTTGCTTTGCATCAGGAACAGCTTTAGTTACAATGCGCCGGATTCTTTCGCCATTAAAGTCAGGATCAGTAAAGACAATAATTTGCCGACTCTCACTTAATTTTTGGATTTGCTTCAATACTTCATCTGAAACGGCTGATCCATTAGTCTCAATTGTCTCGATTCCTGGGAAAAATTGTTTTAAACGGATGGTATCGTCTTTCCCCTCAACAACGATTACCGCATCAAAATTCTTTTTATTTAAGCCCATAAACTCTCACTGTGTTCTTATAAGTAGCATCCGCCACTTTCTCTAGTGGAATATCCTTCAACTTAGCAATTGCTTCTGCCACATAACGTACGTAGCCAGTTTCATTTTGATGACCACGATATGGCTTAGGCGTTAAATATGGCGCGTCGGTTTCAACTAAAATTCGGTCAAGTGGCGCAGCTTTTGCACTCTCGTGTACTTCCGTAGCCTTAGTGAAAGAAACAACACCTGAATATGAAAAGTAAACATTCAAATCCAAAAACTTATTTAACCAGTCAACACCACCGTTAAAACTATGCAAAACAGCACCATATTCCAGATTGCTATTTTTCAAGATGTTATAACAATCTCCAAATGCATCCCTAGTATGGATATCAACTGGCATCTTCAAGTCATGTGCTACTTCAATTTGCCGCGCAAAAACATTACGCTGTACGTCGCGCGGCGATTCATCCCAATAATAATCTAGCCCGATTTCGCCCATTGCAACTACCTTAGGCTGCTTCAATTGTTCAATTAGTTTATCTTCAGCCTGTTGATCATAGTCTTTAGCCACATCGGGACAGTAACCGACCATCGCATAGACATTATCAAACTTTTGTGCTAAGTCAACCGCTCTTTGATTAAAGTCAGGATCTTGCCCCGCACAAATAACCTTGGTTACACCAAGTGCTTTTGCTCGTTCTAAATAATATTGTTCCTTGCCGCGAAACGGCTCGTCATTCAAATGAGTATGATTATCAATGATCTCCATTAGCCGAGTTCAGCCCCAACTGCATGTTCATCACCAACAAGAGCTAACTTAATTTTGCCATGCTTTTCACTTGATAAGAGCATCCCTTCACTAAGGTGACCCAGCATCTTACGTGGCTTTAAGTTAGTAACAGCTAAAACCTTTTTGTCTAATAGCTCACTTGCATCTGGATAAAACTTGCGGATACCACTCAAAATTTGGGTTTCCTTGCCATTACCAAAGTCCAGCTTGAACATGAGCAACTTGCTTGAGCCTTTAACTGGTTCAACTGACAAAATTTGGCCTACTTGGATCTTAACCTTGTCAAAATCGTCAATGGTGATTTCGTCACCCTTCTTTTGTTCACTTCTAGTGGTCTTCTTTGGCTTAGCTTTAGCCATTTCATCCTTGATGTACTTAACTTCTTCGTCCATCTTAAGTCTTGGGAAAATTGGTTGTGGTTTTTCAATTACTTTAACATCCCAATCAAAGTCACCAAAGGCCAAATGCTTAGCGTCTTCATTGTCCCAATTTAAACCAAGTTGCTTGAACATAATTGGTGCAGTTTCGGTCATTACTGGTTCAATCATAATAGCAATTAAACGCAAGCTTTCAGCCAAGTTGCTCATGACCTTGCTAAGTTCTTCCTTTTTACCTTCTTTGTTCAAAGCCCATGGAGTAGTTTCATCAATATACTTGTTAGCACGAGAAACCAACTTCCAAATATTGTCTAATGCCTTTGAAAAGTGAAGTGAATCCATATTTTCGCGATAATCATTAATGACACTAGCAGCTGTATCTTGCAAGTCTTTGCCAAATTCAGCTTGAGCAACAGGAACTGCATCAACATGACCAGCTTGATATTGATTAATCATTGACACGGTTCTGTTAAGTAAGTTACCCAAATCGTTGGCCAAGTCATAATTAATTCTTTCAACAAAGTCTTCTGGTGTAAAAATACCGTCATCGCCAAATGGAAGAGCACGCATCAAGTAATAGCGAAGTGGATCAACACCATAACGACTAGTCAATGATTCTGGATAAACGGCATTTCCCTTTGACTTAGACATCTTGCCATTTTTCATTAATACCCAACCATGGCCGATAATGTGCTTAGGAAGTGGCAAATCAAGAGCCATTAACATAATTGGCCAATAAATAGTGTGGAAACGAACAATTTCCTTACCTACCAAGTGAACGTCTGCAGGCCAATATTTCTTAAACAATGAATCATCGTCTGAACCATAGCCCAAAGCGGTAATATAGTTTGAAAGTGCATCGATCCAAACGTAAACCACGTGTTTAGGATCACTTGGAACAGGAATTCCCCAGTTAACAGTAGTCCGGGTAACTGATAAATCTTCCAAACCTGGCTTAATGAAGTTATTAAGCATTTCCTTTTCACGTGAATGAGGCAAAATAAATTCAGGATGTTCCTTGTAGTATTCCACCAAACGGTCAGCATACTTGCTCATCTTGAAGAAGTAGGATGGTTCCTTAACCAAACGTACTTCATGACCACTTGGAGCCTTACCGCCGATTACATTACCATCATCATCTTTGTAAACTTCAGCAAGTTGTGATTCAGTAAAGTATTCTTCATCTTCAACTGAGTACCAGCCAGTATATTCGCCTAAATAAATGTCGCCTTTCTTTAACAGCTTTTCAAAAATCTTTTGGACAGCTTGAACATGTTGTTCATCAGTAGTTCTAATAAACTTATCGTAAGAAATATTGAGACTCTTCCATAATTTCTTGTAAGAAGCCGCCATCTTGTCGACGAACTCTTGTGGCTTAATTCCTTGTGCTTCAGCTTTTTGTTCAATCTTTAAGCCGTGTTCATCAGTACCAGTTAAAAAGAAAGTATCGTAGCCTTGACTGCGCTTGTAACGAGCCATTGTATCAGCTGCAATAGTAGTATAAGCATTACCGATCGTTAAGCGACCAGATGGATAGTAAATTGGGGTTGTAATATAAAAAGTATCTTTATCAGCCATTGATTAATCAAACTCCTTTAATCGTCTAAAATATCTATTTTATTTTAACATGCAAAAAAAGGAATTGGGCCAAAACCAGCAATTCCTTTTAATTCAAATCAGAATTTTTCTTTTTTTAAATATAAGTGCTTAACCAAAGTCGTCAGTAAAATGTAGATTACTTCTAGCAAGAAGACTATGCCCCAATAACCAAACGGCAATTGAGCTAGGCCCAAACTTGGCGCGATACTTGATGAAGGCAACATTGTACCAATAATTGCCATACCAATGGTCACCAAGAACACCACTGGCGTGGCATGTTGCTTAAAGAATGGAAAACGTTCATCACGCAAAGTGTGAATCACCATAATTCTTGTCCAAAGCGATTCCACAAAAATCCCCGAATAAAATAGTGTCATAAAGACCCAATGATGATAATTAGACCCTACTAAATATGGACAAATCACATAAAACATCAAGCCCATTGCGATAAAATCAATAATTGCTAGAATCGGACCAAAATTAAGTACAAACTTCGGCCATCTCTTAATCGACCATTTTTGTGGCTTTTTGACATAGTTTTTAGAAACACTATCAAAGGGAATAACCAGACAACTTATGCTAAACAGCAAATTTAAAATTAAAACTTGCAATGGCAAAAGAGGCAAAAATGGCAAGAGCAGCGATGAAACAACCATCGCAATTACACTACCAGCGTTAGTTACCAAGAAGGTCTTAATATATTTCATTGTATTTGAAAAGACTTTTCGGCCCATTAGAATCATTTCTTCTAACAGCTGCAAATCTTTTTGCTCAAAAATAATATCGGCTGACTCTTTGATAATATCAACTGACGTATTCGAAGTTACGGTCACATCAGCTACCTTCATTGCTAAAGCGTCTTTATTGCCATTCCCCATATAACCGACTGTATGACCGTTTGCTTTGAGTGCATTAATAATTTTTACTCTTAATTCCGGGGTTATTCGCACAAATATATCGCATTTTTCAACAATTTCACGCAACTCTTCCGGGCTAACCGCTTCGATCTGGGTGCCGTCATAAACAGTATCAACGTTTAATCCCACCTGCAAAGCAATAGCACGAGTAACTGCTTCGTTATCACCAGTAAAAATCTTGACATCAACATAATCTTTTTTAAGATCTTCCAGCGCTTCTTTAGTTGTTTCTTTTGGCGGATCAAGATAAGCCAAATAGCCAATAATGGTTAAATCATGTTCATCTTTAGCAGAGAACTCACCTACTGGGGCAGGATTTAATTTATAACCTACTAAAAGTACCCGTAAACCGTCATCGTTTAATTCATTAATCTGATTTAAGATCTTTTCTCGCCAGGCAGTAGTTAAATCCTCAACCTTGCCATTAAGTTCAACCTTATTAGAAATTGCCAGCATCCCTTCAGCGGCACCTTTAGTTACTAATAAGTGCTGCCCGTGGTGTTCATCGTTATCTACCACTACCACGCTCATTCTTTTTCGAGTGTAGTCAAAGGGAATTTCGTCAATTTTATTGTAATCACGCTGAATTTCGTTTACATCTAGTTCATCGCCCGCGGCATCAATTACCGCCTTATCGATTAAATCTTTTACCCCAGTTTGATAATATGCATTCAAATATGAAAACTTCAAAATCTGTGGGGTTTCTTGCATATCTAAATCATAGTGACGCTCTAAAACCACTTGATTTTGTGTCAAAGTCCCGGTTTTATCGATACAGAACACATCAGTTGAGCCCAAATTTTGAATAGCATTCATTTGCTTAACGACAGCACCATTTTGGGACATTTCCCGTGCGCCCCGTGTTAAATTGGAATTAACAATAATCGGCAACACTTCTGGTGTTAAGCCAACTGCCGCTGTCAAAGCGAAAATTAAGCTTTCCCCCCAATTCCCCTTAGTCAGGCCATTAATCACAAACAAAAGCGGAATCACAATTGCTGTCGCGATAATCAATATTTTAGCTAATTGCTTCATTTCCCGGTCAAACAGGGTAGTTTTTACTTTTTTACGGGAAATAGCCTGAACTGCTTTGCCAAAAACAGTGTGATTGCCAATTGCAAAAACAATCCCGGTGCCAGAGCCTGAAACAATAGTTGTTCCCTCATATAGAATATTAGGGTAGTTCAAATAATCATTAGCCATACTCGGCTTAATTACTACATTAGCCATCTTTTCTGCCGGCTCAGGATCCCCATCTAAATAGCTTGATGAGCAAAAAAGATCTTTGCTAGTTAACAACTTCATATCCGCTGGAATCATATCACCAGCCGACAAGTTAATTACATCACCAACCACTACTTCATCTGTTGGCAATTCCACATTTTTGCCATCACGCCGGATATTCGTTGTAACTGATACCATATTGAGTAATTGATCAGTTACCTTAGCAATTCTGATTTTTTGGATAAAATTGACGAGAACCGAGATAATCAACATCACGATCATCACTATCGTAGTAATTAAGTCATTATCTCCTTGTGGCACCAAAATATAGCTAGTAAACAGGGTTAATAAAGTTAATACTAATAAAACCAACGTAAATGGCGTAGCGATTGATTCCCATAATAAGCGCCATTTAGAGGAATTGCTATTAGTAATAATCTCATTCTTACCGTATTCTCTTCTATTTTCTTCGGCCTTATTAGTAGAAAGCCCTTCCGCACTCGCCTGCAATCTGGCTAGTGTTTCGCTACGCGATTCACGTGCAATACGTTGAATACTCTGAATATCAATATTCGATCGCTTCTTGCTAGCTGCTTTTAACATCATTTGCTCCCTTCTTTAATTGGGACAAGCAAAACAAAAAAGCCACCTGTAATTTCTGCAGGTGACTTTCGCCAAACAAGGCTCTGTCATACTCGTCGTTCAGTTTTAACACTACGTGACGTAAGCACATGCTAGCTATCTGGATCTCGCCTTAAGTCGACGACACCTATTTAACCCGTTGGCATCTCTGGATGTTTCTGGGCGATAGCGTGTGTTCACGTAGGAGTCTCACCTAACAGTTTTTCGCTAATTATGTCTACAAAAAGTGTAAGGACAAAATGCAAATAAGTCAAGCTGACTATTTCTTAGAAATTGGATCACGATGACTAAATCTACGCAAGAAATAAGTAATTCCCGTAATTAAAAATGCCAGTGCCAGTGCGATTGGTAAAGCTATACTATGTGGACGCGCGACTTTATTTTGTTCTGCTTGCGTCAAATCATATTTATCAAGTGCATATTGATATTGTTGATCAACTCTAGTCGCACATGCCCGAAAGACGAAGCGAATTCCCTTGTTAAAAGTTGCATTATTTTGACTACGCAATTTATCTACTTCAGCACGCAAGATATTGCCCCGAGCGACCTCGGTGAAGGCACTATGCAAATCTTTAGTTGAATAAATTTGCACATTACGCTTTTTACCTTTCTGTCCTACCACAATAAAGACCGTTCGCTTAGAATGATCTAGCATCTTAGGTGTTAACTTATTCAGCCTTTTAACCGTTATAACGACAATTTGCGGTTGTTCTTTAGTCTGAAAATAGCGATTATTTTTTTCCGTAATCAAAGTGCGAGTTTCTTTATCTAAAATATGAGCATGATCTTCAATATTTGGCTGGACAAATCCTGTCGTTATTAAAAATACAGTTACTAGTCCCATTAACCAAATTAAATTAATTCTCGTCTTCTTCAAGTTTATGGGCCAAGCTTTCCACGTATTTGCGATTAATCTTAATCTGTTCATAAGGCACCCCGCTATCATGAAGTAGTTGCATCGCCAATGGATTATCGCGATAGTCAAAATAATAGTTAATTTTTTTCACGCCTGCCTGCAACAAGGATTTGCAGCAATTATAGCAAGGAAAATGTGTCACATAAATCTCAGTATTTTCTGTAGAAACACCAAACTTAGCACACTGAATGATCGCATTCATTTCTGAATGAATAGTTCTAACGCAGTGACCATCAACCATTTGATGACCCACATCGTCACAATGCGGTTGTCCTGAAACGGAACCATTATAACCAGTGCCAATAATCCGATTATTTTTTACTAAGACGCTACCAACTAATGCGCGATTACAAGTAGAGCGTTGCGCAATTACTAGCGCCTGCATCATAAAATATTGTTTCCAAGGAATTCGATCGTGCATAACTTTACCTCAGCCTTATCTATTCTTGAAATAGTTCAAACCAATTGCGTCACGGACTTGTTCAAGTGTTGCATTAGCCACTTTATTAGCCTTTTTTGAACCTTCCAGAAGCATTTCATAAACCGCATCTTCATCTTGAGCAAACTTTTCGCGACGTTCACGAATTGGTGCAAGCTCTGCTTCAAGGACCTTGTTTAAGTAACGCTTAATCTTAACGTCACCTAAGCCACCCTTTTGGTATTCTGCCTTAAGTTCTGCCACCTTGTCCTTATCTGGATCGAAGACATCAAGATATGTAAAGACAGTGTTACCTTCAACCTTACCAGGGTCTTCAACGTGAATATGGTTAGGATCTGTGTACATTGACATAACTTTCTTTTGAACTGTCTTTGCATCATCAGCAAGATAAATCGCATTGCCAAGTGACTTCGACATCTTCGCATTACCATCAAGTCCTGGCAAACGTCCTTGACCTTTAGGTGGGAAATAACCTTTAGGTTCAACCAAAACATCACAATTATAAACACGGTTAAAAGTCCTAACGATTTCACGTGTTTGTTCCAACATTGGTTCCTGGTCATCTCCAACAGGAATAACGGTTGCTTTAAAAGCGGTGATATCAGCAGCTTGAGAAACTGGATAGTTTAAAAAGCCAATTGGAATAGAGTCTTTGAAATCTTTTTGCTTAATTTCTGTCTTAACAGTTGGATTTCTTTCAAGCCGAGCCACAGTTACTAAATCCATGTAGTAAGCAGTCAATTCAAATAGAGCAGGAATTTGTGATTGAACATAAATAGTTGATTTAGCTGGATCAATACCAACAGCTAAGTAATCTAAAGCTACTTGGATCAAACTATTGCGAATTTTTTCCGGATTACGAGCATTGTCGGTCAAAGCCTGTGTATCCGCAATCATAATATATGGATCATATTTACCTGAATTTTGTAATTTTACTCTATTCTTTAATGAACCGATATAGTGACCAATGTGCAGCTTACCAGTAGGACGGTCACCAGTTAATAAAATTTCTTTCGCCATCTTTTTGCTCTTTTCTAATTTTTAAGTTTATTTTTTTATTAATATTAATTGTTTAATTACCTAATTTTAACAAAAAATAGGCTATGATTAAACTAGCCCTAAAGAAAGGAAATGCGTATGTGCAACCAGTTTCGTTTACCTAATTTAAAACAAATTCAACAATATCTCAAAAGCGATCTTGACCTGCCCTTAGTTACACCAAATTTTGACATTCAAGCACAAGATATTTTTCCTAACCAAGTAGCACCTGTTTTGCTTTATCAAAATGGTCAATTGCAATTAAGCAACAAAAAATGGGGCTATCCAAGTCCCGTTGATCCAAAAAAGCCATTATTTAACGCTAGAATTGAGCGATTTTATGATTCAGCGCCTTCAATGTGGGACAAATCCTTTGCCAAGCAACGTTGCTTAATCTTAACCGAAAAATTCTTTGAATACGCTAAAACTACCCATATTGCTGAAAACGGTCGTAAATACCATGATCGCTACGCCTTCCGCACTAATCAACCACTTACCTTAATTGCAGGTATTTATGATCGGGATTATTTTTCAATGGTTACTACCGCGCCTAACAAAGATATGGCGCCAATCCATAATAGAATGCCTCTAGTTGTTATGCCCAACGAACTACGCCGCTGGCTTTTTCAAAATTTTACCAGCTTAATTGATCGTAAAAGTGTTGATCTTCAAATAGAAAAAATGCTAAAATAAAAACATATTGCGGGTATAGTTAAATGGTAGAACGACAGCTTCCCAAGCTGTAGATGCGGGTTCGATTCACGCTATCCGCTTTTTTTATACAAAAATAAGGATGAGAATTTTTCTCATCCTTTTGTTTTTAAATCATAATCACTGTAAGTACGCCACTAACTACAGCTAAGTAAATTGGCATCAATAATGTTTGTGTGTACATATAGCTCCAAGCAAACACCATGCCATAAATTGCATCAATAATAAACAGCACTACTGAATTTTGAAAGTTCAGTAAGCTATAAATCAGACCTGAAACAATGATCCCCATAATTGCAACTTGCTTAGTATTTCGCCGAAAAGCATAATTGAACAAAAAGCCAGTCGCCAAAAATTCTTGTAGGATTGGTAATACAATTCCTTGGACAACGATTAAAAACCAAAACATGTTAACTGATTCACTTTTGGCATATATCAATTGGAAATCATAATGACTAATCCTGCCATATGATTGTAAGTATGAAATCGAAATCTGTGTAACTGTAATCACTAATGTTAATAGAACAACAGTTGACAAACTGCCCAACCATGGAAGTTTAAAATCACGGGCAAAAAAGCGTTGCTCACGATTGAAACGATAAACATAAAACAACAGAATCATGGCTGCAACTAAGCCGAATAAAATCAAATCCCAAATATGAACCGGAGATTTTCTAGTAACTAGCTTTACTACTGCAAACACAGCGACATAGCCAGCTAAATAAACGGCATAGCGGATCACATTACCCTCTCTTGATTGTGGCGTATTCAAATTCTTCACTCCTACTCTGAATTGTATCCTACAAAACCCATATTATACCAGAAAAAGACAGTTTATTATAGTTCTCAACTTATTTAACTTCCACAATCGTTACTTGATATTTACCTGCTGGTGCAGCCACCGTTGCTGTTGTACCAGCCTCCTTTTTCATGATTGCTTGACCCAATGGAGAATCAAAAGAAACCTTGCCAGCAGCAAGATCCGCTTCCATTCGCCCAACTACTTTGTATTCTTCTGTTTCATCATCGTCATCAAACTTAAGCACAACGGTCTTTCCTAGATCAACCTTACCATCATCTTCAGCTTTAACAATTTCGGCATACTTTAATTGTTTGCTAGGTAACGCAGACGACTTTGTAAGTGACCTAGATCACGTTTTGCTTCAGTATATTCAGTATTTTCCGAAAGATCACCTAAAGCTCGTGCAGCCTGCAAAATTTTAATTCTACGTGGCCGATCTTTTTTTAATCGAGCAATTTCATCCTCAATTTGTTGATAGCCTTCTGGAGTCATTTTCTGAAAATATACCATTTCTATTTCACAAACTTTCTTTATTTTTCTATACGTAATAATTATCTACAATCTCAGAATGTTATTGTAGCAGCGTTATCAGTCTAAAATTAGCACTATATATTTTTGAGTGCTAATTTGTGTCATTTCTATAAAAAGCGACTACAATAAACAGTGTAAGGAGAAAAGAGATCAAGAAATGAGTTGATCTTTTCCTTATATTCTAATTAAGCAAATACAAAAATGAAAGGAAGTTTTATTTATGGCAAACAATATGATGAATCGGCGCAACGACATGATGGATGCAATGAATGATTGGTTTGGTTTTCCAAGAAACTTCTTTGACTATAATGAAATTGAAAACATTATGCAATCTGATGTTGCAGAAACTGATAAGGACTATCTAGTTAAGATTGACATGCCTGGCATGGATAAGCAGGATATCAACGTTAACTATAATGACGGTACGTTAAATGTCAGCGGCACAAGAAAATCATTTAAGGACTCTAGCGATAAAAATAGAAATATCATTCATAAGGAAAGAAGTGAGGGCAGTATTTCTAGAAGCTATAGATTACCAAATGTAGTTGCAAGTGAGATTCATGCAAAGTATGATAATGGTGTATTGACCATCACTTTGCCAAAGGAAACTGCTGGCAATGATGGCAATTCTATCCAAATTGATTAATTTATTAGATATAGGCAAGAAATCTAATAAGTTGACGGATTAATAATTCTCTCAAGCGAGTTCTGATTGAACCCGCTTTTGTTTTGCTTTAAAATAGAATTAAATTGAGAAAAAAATTATAAAATGAAAAGGAGATTTTTTATGGCTCATGAATTAACTGTGCAGGAACTAGAAAAGTTCTCTGCCGAATTTAATAAAAAACCTGAAAATAAAGTCGTTGCTCGTGCAGCTCAACGCAGTGGTGTACTTGAAGCATCTTATAATGATCGTGTTCAAGGACAATTAACCCGCGTCTTTTCAACTGAACTTGATACAAATAATGTCACTAACCAAAAACATTCTGGTCGTTGCTGGCTGTTTGCGACTTTGAACGTTTTGCGCCACGCTTTTGGTAAGAAATATAAGGCTAAGGACTTCACCTTCTCACAAGCTTACAACTTCTTCTGGGATAAGATCGAACGTGCTAACATGTTCTACAACAGAATCTTAGACAGTGCTGACATGCCACTTGATTCACGTCAAGTTAAGGCTGACTTAGACTTTGCTGGTAGTGATGGTGGACAATTCCAAATGGCTGCCGCTTTAGTTGAAAAATATGGTGTTGTTCCTTCATATGCAATGCCAGAAACTTTTAACACCAATGATACTACTGGTTTTGCGACTGCTTTAGGCGATAAGTTAAAGAAGGATGCTTTAGTATTGCGCCACTTGAAGCAATACGGCAAAGATGATGAAATTAAAAAGGTTCGCGAAAAATTTTTAAGCGAAGTTTACCAAATGACTGCTATCGCAGTAGGTGAACCACCTAAGACTTTCGATCTTGAATATCGTGATGACGACAAGAAATATCATTTAGAAAAGAACCTAACTCCACTTGAGTTTTTACACAAGTACATGGGCGACGTTGATTTTGATGACTATGTTGTTTTAACCAATGCTCCAGACCATGACTATAACAAGCTTTATGGTCTACCAGCTGAAGACAACATTGAAGGCTCACTGAGAATCAAGCTTTTGAATGTACCAATGGAATACTTGTCCAGCGCTGCTATCGCTCAATTAAAAGACGGCGAAGCTGTTTGGTTTGGTAACGATGTTTTACGTCAAATGGACCGTAAAACTGGTTACCTTGACACTAATTTGTACAAGTTAGATGACTTATTCGGCGTTGACCTTAAAATGTCTAAAGCAGACAGATTAAAGACCGGCGTCGGTCAAGTGTCACATGCCATGACTTTAGTTGGTGTTGATGAAGACAACGGCGAAGTTCGTCAATGGAAAGTTGAGAACTCATGGGGCGATAAATCTGGTGTTAAAGGCTTCTACGTCATGAATAATGAATGGTTTAAGGACTATGTTTACGAAGTTGTAGTCCACAAGAAGTACTTAACTGAAAACCAAAAGAAGCTCGCTGAAGGTCCAATCACTGACCTACCAGCATGGGATTCATTAGCTTAACGAGCAATGATCATATAAAAAGGCGATCCATATCGGATCGCCTTTTTAGCATAAATATAATATTAATATAGAGAGAGTTGCATTAGATTTGGTATCTAATTTTCGTAGCTTGCCGCTACTTCTTCGTAATGCTTGACTTCATCGTCAGAGCAGCGTACGAAGTGTCCTGGACGAATTTCATGCATTGAGCGTTGCTTTCCGTCCATTTCTTCTTTTTGAGCGTCATAAGGAATCCTTGTCCGGCTCCGCTCAACTTCTGGATCAGGAATTGGCACTGCAGAAATCAAACTCTTCGTGTAATCATGAAGTGGTCGATCATAGACGTCATCGGCTGGACCTACTTCCAGTAGTTTACCGTAGTGCATTACACCAATTCGGTCAGAAATAAACTTAACCATTGATAAATCGTGGGCAATGAACAAGTAAGTTAAACCACGCTTTTTCTGTAATTCAATCATCAAGTTAACTACTTGAGCTTGAATTGATACGTCTAGAGCTGAAATAGGTTCGTCTGCAACAATAAATTTGGGCTCTACGGCTAAGGCGCGAGCAATCCCGATTCTTTGACGCTGACCACCTGAGAATTCATGTGGAAAACGGCTAGCATGACTTGCATTTAAGCCAACAGTTTCCAATAATTCCTCTACTCTCTCAGTTCGTTCATCTTTATTTTTAACCAAATGGTGAATATCTAATCCTTCAGCAATAATGTCCTCAACAGTCATTCTAGGATTAAGTGAAGCATAAGGATCTTGAAAGATCATTTGTGCATCCCTTGTAAAAGCTAGTTTGTCTGCACGACTTTTTAAATCTGCTACATTTTTGCCTTCAAAAATCACTTCGCCACTAGTTGGCTTATACAATTGCAAAATTGAGCGCCCAGTAGTTGTCTTACCAGAACCAGATTCACCTACCAAGCCGAAAGTTTCACCTTCATAGATATTAAAGCTTACATCGTCAACAGCCTTGGTGACATTACGACCATTTTTAAAGTATTGTTTTAGATGTTTTACTTCCAAAATTTTCTTTTTTTCTGGCATAAAAATCTCCTTTACCGCGACTAGTTAACCTCTGGCAGTTTATCTTCTTGTTTCATCAAGTTATATTTTTTCCAGCGACGTGTAATTTCAGCTGGTGGTTCCACTTTAGGTGCACCTGGTGCTAAAAGCCAGGTTGCAGCATAGTGAGTATCAGTTACCTTGAAAAATGGTGGCTTTCTTTCCACATCAATCTTCATGGCATACTTATTTCTTGGTGCAAAAGGATCACCCTTGGGCGGATCAAGCAAGTTAGGAGGCGTACCTGGAATCGACTCCAAAGTATCACTGTTTAAAGTAGGCATTGAATTGATTAAGCCCCAAGTATATGGATGCTGTGGATCATAAAAAATTTCATCAACACCACCGAATTCTAAGAATTCACCAGCGTACATTACAGCTACTCTATCTGCCATACCGGCCACCACGCCCAAGTCGTGCGTAATGAAAATAATTGAGGTCTTAACCCGCTTTTGCAAGTCTTTCATCAAGTCCAAGATTTCAGCTTGGACAGTCACGTCTAGAGCTGTAGTTGGTTCATCAGCCAGCAAAATCTCTGGCTCACAAATTAAAGCAATCGCAATTACGATTCTTTGTCTCATCCCACCTGAAAACTGATGAGGATATTGATTAATTCGTTCTTCTGCATTTGGGATTCCCACGGCCTTCATCATTTCCAAGGCTTTAGCCCAAGCTTCTTTCTTAGAGGCACCCTTATGTTTGATTAATGGCTCCGCAATTTGCTGCCCAATCTTCATAGTTGGGTCAAGCGAAGTCATTGGATCCTGGAAAATCATCGAAATTTCGTTACCACGAATTTTTTGCATTTCTTTTTCAGATAACTCTAGCAAATTTTTGCCGTGGAAATCAATCTCACCGTCTTCAATCTGAGCATTTCGTGCTAACAGACCGATAATACTTCTGGTAGTAACCGACTTACCTGAACCTGATTCTCCTACAATTGCGAGCGTCTCTCCCTTATTTAGGTGAAAGGAAACGTTACGAATAGCTTTAACCTCACCAGCATAAGTGTGGAAATCAATTTTTAAATTTTTAACATCTAAAACTCTTTCTTCTGGCATTTAGGTTAATCCTTTCTATCTTTGTCCCCGTGGATCGAAGGCATCACGCAAACCATCACCTAATAAGTTAAAGGCAATCATCAACACACACAATACGATTGCTGGATACCACATCTGATATGGCAAGAATTGAAAATTCTTTTGTCCTTCGTTCAAAAGTACACCTAGTGAAGTTTCTGGGGCTGAAATACCGATTCCGATGAAACTTAAGAAGGCTTCGAAGAAGATGGCAGTTGGAATAGTGTACATTGTTTGAATAATGATGATGCTTGAAAGGTTAGGCACTAAGTGTTTCCAAGCAATTTTCCAAGGTGATTCACCTAATGATCTAGCTGCCAAAACATATTCTTCATTCTTCAAACTCAACGTTTCAGCCCGGACCTGCCGCGCCATTGTCGTCCAACTTGAAATAGCAATTGCCAAGATAATTGATTTAATACCTGGTTTTAATACCACCAACATCAAAACTACAATGATCAAATTGGGTACGGAGGAAATAATTTCGATTATCCGCTGCATCACGTTATCGACTCCCCCGCCTTTCCATCCGGACACTATTCCGTACGCGACTCCGATAGTTAAATCAAAGAAAGCTGCAACTAAAGCGACGATCAATGAAATCTTTGTACCATAGATAATTCTTTGTCCCAAAGATCTGCCTAAATAATCTGTACCTGCGATAAAATACTTATCTTTAGGCACGCCATTCTGGGCATAAGCATCAACCCACTTGCCATTTTGCTTAATCTTACCGTTCAACCCGTTAATTGCGCTCATTCCTGGCACTTTAGCAGGCAAATTGGCATATTGTGGGTGCGATTTAACTAAAGTAGATTTATTGATGAATGGGGTTGAACCAAAAGCTACTACAATCATCAAAATAACAATAATTGCAGAAATAATAGCTGCTTTTCTCTGCTTGAAGCGAAGCCAAACATTTTGTGCAAACGATAAAGATGGACCTGCAATGTTTTCGTTATCCTGTGCTTCATCTTTTGGTAAGGGTTCAAAGGCATCTGCAGGAAGGTTTAATTTTTCTTCAGTCATATTGTCTTCTAGGCCTCGCTTTCATCTAATCTAATTCTTGGATCAATTAATCCATAAACAATATCAGTAATCAACAGAATTACTACTAATCCAATACAGTAAACCATCGTAATTCCCATGATTGTTGGATAGTCGTTAGTCAAAATCGACTTAACAAATTGTTCACCAATCCCAGGAACGTTAAAGATATTTTCAATAACCATTGAACCAGTCATCAAGGCTACAGCATAAGGACCAATCAGAGTTACTAATGGAATCATTGAATTACGCATTGCATGTTTTCTAATGACTTCCATTCTACTTAAGCCCTTGGCCTTACCTAACTCAATATAGTCACTACTTAAGGTATCAACCATACTGGTTCGGATAAACCGAGCTGTTTCCGCAAATGGTCCAACTGCCAAAGCAATCGTTGGCATAATCGTTTGAGAAAATTGCCCCCAACCAGCAATTGGGAACCAACCTAGCTTTAAACCGATGTAGTATTGAAGCAAAACTGCTAAAACAAAGTTAGGAACTGATTTACCCAAAATAGAAATTACAGTAGCAGTTGAGTCAACCCAAGTACCCTGTCTCATAGCAGCAATTGCCCCAGCGATTACACCAAGGACAACTCCCAAAATTAATGCTTGTAAACCTAATTGTACTGACGCACCCAAACGCGCCCCAATTAATGAAGCTACCGGTTGGTTACTATATTGGAAGGATGTCCCAAAATCACCGTGAAGCATCCCCGCAATATAAATCAAATATTGTTGCCAGATAGGTTTATTTAAACCATACTGTTGATCCATAATTTGCCGCTGAGTTAGCGTCATCTTTGCTTCATTAACATAAGGTGAACCCGGCATCAATTTCATTAAGAAAAAAGTTACCGTAGCCACGATAAGCAAAGTGAGGATCATATAAAATATACGTTTTAATAGGTATCTAGCCATATTAATTGCTCCCTCATTTTATTTTATGCTTTCATTTACTTTTTAATGTTGTTTTAATTATACCAAAAGAAATAAATATATCTAGTGAAAATGTCCAAAAATTAAAAAAATAAGAGAGAAATTTTGCTTTCTCTCTTATTTTTAACTTTTATTATATCTATTTTGCTTTACTTATAGTTTGGAGCAGCTTTGGTCATTTGAACATCATGTGGATGTGACTCACGTAAACCTGCATTAGTAATTTGAACAAATTGAGCTTTATCAATTAATTCCGGAATATTTGCAGCACCACAATAGCCCATACCTGAACGTAATCCGCCATCAATTTGAAAGACTACATCAGATACATCACCCTTGTATTCTACTCGGGCTTCAACACCCTCTGGAACTAGTTTATTTGCTTCATTGACACCACCTTGGAAGTAACGGTCACTTGAACCGTGTGCTTGGGCCATCGCACCAACAGACCCCATTCCGCGATAGCGCTTATACTTCTTGCCATTATCTTCAAAAATTTCGCCAGGTGCTTCAGTAGTACCTGATAGCATTGAGCCAAGCATGACAGCATTGCCACCCGCTGCTAAAGCTTTAACAACATCACCTGAATATTTAATTCCACCATCTGCAATGATTGGCTTGTGATATTCACGTGCAGCTGTAGCAGCATCATAAATAGCCGTGATTTGTGGCACACCAACACCAGCAACAACTCTCGTAGTACAAATTGATCCGGGGCCAATACCAACTTTAACGACATCAACACCAGCATCAAACAGTGCTCTAGTTGCATCCCCAGTCGCAACATTACCAGCAATCAAAGTTGCTTCTGGAAAATGATCGCGGATTTCTTTGATCTTGCGCAATACCCCAGCTGAGTGACCATGAGCAGTATCGATAACGATCGCATCAGCACCAGCTTCAAGCAATGCTTCTGCTCTTTCAAAAGTATCACTGGTTACACCAACTGCTGCAGCACAGAGCAGATGGTTTTGATCATCAGTTGCGGCCTTTGCAGCACTAGTTGGCACAACTACGCTCTTTACGTTGGCTACTTCACCAGCTTGCGCTTGAATTGACATATTCTTGTGCACAACGCCTAGCCCACCTTGGAGAGCCATTGCAATTGCCATTGCACCTTCAGTTACAGTATCCATCCCTGCACTGATCAATGGAATATTTAATTTAATGTTGTCCGCCAAAGTCGTACTCAAATCAACTTCGTTTGGCAAAACATGACTTTCTGCTGGAATTAATAAAACATCATCAAACGTTAAACCTTTTTTAGCGAATTTTGTATCCCAATTTGACATTTAAGCTCTCCTTTTCTCATTCAAAAGATTATTAGTTTTACTTTACTAGCCTAACTTGCTTTTTTCAAGCGAAAATCAAAAAGCAGACCGATTTTTTCGGTCTGCTTTTTAATTACATAGAGGAGTTGTTTATTGTTATAAGTTCTATTATTTAGATATTTAGGATTTTAGTCTACTTTTCAACATAAGCATATTTGAAGTTATAGTTAGCTCCAGCACCATTATATACAACGCCCTTGACAGTTGGACGAACCATCCAAGCTTCTGCTGGCTGGTAAAGTGGTACTACACCTTGCTCAGTTAACAATACACGTTCAGCCTTAGCTAAGTCTTCAAAACGAGTATTTTCGTTTCCAGTAGTTTTAGAAGCTGCTACATACTTATCATATTCCTTATTAGCCCACTTGCCCCAGTTGTATGAAGCATTTGAGGTGTTCAAGTCAAGGAATGAGATTGGATCAGTAAAGTCAGCTTGCCAACCCATCAGTAAAGCATCAAAGTTACCATTTTGACCACGAACTAAGGCAGTCTTTTTAGGTAAACTATTTACTCTGACATTAACGCCTTTCAAGTTTGACTCAATAGTACTTTGCAAGTATTCACCTGCTTTTTGGGCATCATCATCGTCATAGGTTAGCAAAGTGAAGTTAACTTTGCTCTGTCCTAAAGCCTTTTGTGCTTTCTTCCAATAACTTTTAGCTAAAGTAGGGTTATATGTCATTAACTTATCAGTTTCAGCAGTTTTGACTAATTCAGTATAATCTTTGCCATTTACTTCAGTCATACTATTTGGTGAAAAGGTAGTGACTGGCTTGTTAGCACCACCTACAGCTGAAGCTAATGCTTTACGATTAACTGATAATGAAAGTGCATGGCGGAAGTCAGTATTTTGGAAAAGCTTGTTCTTTTCGTTTAATTGTAAATATTGTGTTGAAGAAGCTGGTCTAATTGTATAACCACTCTGGTTCTTCAATTGTTTTGTAGCTTGTGGTGCCAATAATGCTACATCTAATTTTCCAGATTGATACAAGTTATAGTCAGTTGATGGTGTCTTTTGCACGCTGTAATTAATCTTACTTAGTTTTACCTTGCCTTTGTCCCAGTAATCTTTATTTTTAACTAGCTTCCAAGACAAGTTTGAACCGGTCCAGCCTTTTGATACAAATGGTCCGTTATAAACCATTGTTTTAGATGAGGTACCATAATTTTTGCCATACTTTTCAACGGCATGTTCATTTTGAGGGAAGAAAACCCCGAAGCCCATCAATAGCTTAAAGTATGGAATTCTTCTATCCAAAGTAACGGTTAAATGTTGGTTATCATCTGCTTTAACACCGAGTGTTTCAACCTTCTTCTTTCCTGCTACTACATCATCCGCATTCTTTACTCCTGAGAAAAGATAAGCATATTGTGAGGCAGTCTTTGGATCAACAGTCCTACGCCATGAATAGACGAAATCTTTAGCAGTAACTGGATCACCATTAGACCATTTGGCATTCTTTCTCAAAGTAAAATGCCACACTTTACCATCCTTTGATACCTCAGTCTTAGTTGCCAAAGCATTTTCCACCTTGGAATTTTTACCTAAACGATAGAGTCCTTCCATCGAATTATTAATTTGATCTAAACTAGTTGCATCAGTCACCTTGGACAAATCTAAAGTTTGTAATTCTGATTTAGTCATCCAATTCAAGGTTTGCTTGGTACCAGATGACGAACTTTTATTTGAACAGGCTGCCAAAGTTGCAGCTGATACGACGGTTAATAAACTTGCACTAAAATACTTTTTCCACTTTTTCATTTTGACCCTCATTCTTTTTTATTACAAAAAGGAGCAACCTTCACATGGTTGCTCCTTCTATCTATTCATCAAATCATAGCTAGACTATTATTACGCAATTACAAGTGAAGAGAGATTATTTTTATGTCTTGTTTGTAAAATAATAATTGCTGAAATAATAATCATTACTATGTCCTCCTGATTTTTTAATTAATTTGCTACATAAGTATTCTTGAAGTTGTAGTTTAAGCCAGCGCCATTGTAGACAATGCCCTTAATGTCTGGACGAACTAACCAAGCTTCAGTCTTGTAGTAAAGTGGGGCGATTCCTTCATCGCTAAGCAAGATCTTTTCTGCTTTTTCAAGGTCATCCCAACGCTTAGTTGTATCTGCTGTAGTCTTAGAATCAGCGATCAACTTGTCGTATTGGGAGTTACTCCACTTACCGTTATTTTGTGCATTCTTGCTAGTAAACAAGTCAACGAATGAAATTGGATCGGCAAAGTCAGCTGACCAACCTGAAACAACAACATCGAAGTTACCACTAGTTGAACGGTTCAAACGAGTCTTGAATGGTACGTTAGCTACTGAAACCTTCATACCCTTCAAGTTTTCTTCTAATTGACTTTGAAGTGTTTCAGTCGTCTTTTGACCTGAATCAGTATCATCAGACAGAATTGTAAATGAAACGTTCTTAACGCCTAATTCCTTCAAAGCCTTCTTGTAAAGTTTCTTAGCTTCAGTTGGGTTATATGCGGCGTTCTTCTTATCACCAACAACTTCTGACCAGTCCTTACCATCATGGTTAACTACACCCTTTGAAGTTAAACTGGTTGCTGGGGTATTAGCACCACCTAAAGCACTTCCCAGTGCCTTTCTATTGATTGACATTGAGATTGCTCTACGCAAGTCAGCATTTTGGAAAATCTTCTTCTTTTGGTTAAATTGCAAATAGAAGGTTGCTGCAGTATCACGCAAAGTGTAACCCTTTTGATGTTTTAAGTTCTTAGTTTGTTGTGAATCTAAAATAGTAGCATCAAGCTTATTTGATTGGTACAAGTTGTAAGCTGTTGATGGTGTCTTTTGCACGCTGTAATTAATAGCATCAAGCTTAACATTCTTCTTGTCCCAGTAATTCTTGTTTTTCACAAGCTTCCAAGAAAGGTTAGAACCAGTCCAGCCCTTTTGTACAAAAGGTCCATTGAAGGCGGTAGTCTTAGATGAAGTACCATACTTAGAGCCATTAGCTTCAACCACCTTTTGGTTTTGTGGGAAGAACAATGGGAATCCCATCAATAATTTAAAGTATGGAATTCGTTTGTCTAAGGTAACAACTAACTTATTATCACCTTCAGCCTTTACTCCCAAACTATTAACTGGTGCCTTACCTGCAGAAATCTGAGTGGCATTATGAATTCCTTCGAAGAGGTAAGCATATTGTGAAGCCGTCTTTGGATTAACGGTTCTGCGCCATGAGTAAACAAAGTCTTTAGCCGTTAACTTATCACCATTAGACCACTTAGAATCACGCAAGGTGAAAGTCCAGGTCTTACCATCTTTTGAAACCTTGGTATCTGTTGCCAAAGCATTCTCAACTTTAGAATTCTTACCTAAACGGTATAAACCTTCTTCAACGTTACCCAATTGGTTAAAACTGGTAACGTCTGTTGCCTTAGAAATGTCCATCGTTGGAATTTCAGCCGAATCCATCCAATTAATTGTTTTCTTAGCTGATGAACTTGACGAATTAGAATTACTACCACATGCTGCTAATGTTGAGCCAGCAATCAAAACGGTTGCTCCTGCGGCAAATAATTTGGTAAACTTCATACACATTGCTCCTCTCATTTATGAGAAAAATAATAGAACTTTTTAAGTTGTTTATAAGTATAGCTAAATATTTTTTGCTTTGCAAGTTTTTTTTAATATTATTTTTAATTTATTAAAAAAATAAGCCTCAATGCTGATGTATCAAGGCTTATTCAAAATTAAATTATTCTAAACATTCCATTCTTGCATAAATTCACGTACAAAGTCGCGCATGTATGCAGTTCGTCTTTCCGCTTCTTTTTTAGCAGCAGGAGTATTCATTAAATCTTCTAAATGAAAAAGTTTCTCATAAAAGTGGTTGATTGTGGTTTCGACATGGTTACGATATTGATCATGACTAGTTAAAACGGCTGGCTTAATCTCTGGATCGTAAATCTTATTGCCATGTTTACCACCATACGTAAAGGCACGGGCAATTCCAATCGCACCCAAACTTTCTAGACGATCAGCATCTTGCACATATTGTCCAGATAAAGGCAAATGATAGTGATGCTCAATATTAGCTGAAAATGACATGTGTTGAATGGTGAATAAAATATCCCATGCCTCTAGTTCATTAAACCCTACTTGCGGCAATAACTCTTCAATTTCATCAATCACCTTTTGTGGGTCAGCACAGATTTTTTCATCAATCGTGTCATGCAAATAACCTGCTGTTTTAATAATAGCAACTACCCGGCTATCTTCATGAGCATCAGCATGATCTACTAAATACATTTGACTAGCCAAATTAGCTACCCGTTCGCCATGATAAAAATCATGACCCGTTTTTTCATTCTTTAAGTGTGTTTGAGTAAAATCGATAACTTGTTTAATTTCCATTATGCCATTGAGTCCCATGCTTCTACCGGCGTTGCTTTGCCTTCCCAAATCTTAACCAGTTTTTCCGGTACATATTGTTTTTTAACAACTACTTTGAAGAGATATTCATCAAACCAGTTATCATCCATCACAAAGTAGCCTTTTTCACCGACCTTGCTTCCCCATGAATTTTCAATTTTCCATTGACGTGGCTTTCCATTAACAACATCCACACCAACCATCGTCATGGCATGAGTTGAACCCGAAGCACCAGTTTCCAGTCTCTCTTTTTTGCTTAACTTAGTTTCAATATTAAAAATAGCATCAGTTTGATAGAGGTTATGAGCTAAAATTCCCTTTTGACGATCGCTATCTTTACCTACATCACAACCAAACCAAAAAGTTTCGCCTGCTTCAAGTTGCTTAATCGCAGCTTCTTTAAGATTTTCAATTTTAGTGTTTAAGAAATGAACTGGACTTCCGCCCTCTACATTGTCTTCAAATGGCAAAGCATACAGCTTATCAAATTCATGATCTGGTGCATTGAACAAAACAATATAGTCATCCAAGTCATCAGTAAAGTAGTCGTGAAAGAAATCAAGTGGAGTAAGATCACCATCAAAATGATACTTACCTTCATCATCCTTAAACTCAAGGTCAAATTTTTGTACTGGTTGACCGAAAGCAATTACTGCCATACGGTAAACCTCACTCAAAAATTCTTGACGTTTAGCTTCAATTTCATCATTTTTACCTGCTTGAGCTAACTTACGCAACACAAGTCCATCTTCTCGCAACTTATTATTCAAAATACGATTGAAGAAAGCAGTATTGTTGGCAGTGAAACTTTCATCTTGAGCATAGGTTGGCACTAAGCCGTACTTCCTAATCAAAGAAACAGCCATAGCCCATTGGCCACCATCAGTATCAGGTCCCTGCATATAAGTATGCACTGTTCTGTCACTAAGTGGACGATCTGCGGTATTCAAAATATTATCAAAGAAAATATTTGCTCGTTCAATTCGATCCCAGAAGAATAAATAATTTTGTGAAAAAGTAAAGTTTTTAGCATTATACTTCTTAGCAAAACCATGACGCAATGTATTCAAGGCCGCAAATAGCCAGCAGCGACCCGATTGCTTTTGATCAGTAACATTATCAGTTGGGATTTCAATTGAAAAAGTGCGGTTCAATTTCCTAACCTTTTCTGAATCCAAACTAGCCTTAGCCACACCATTATTAACAACAGCCAATTCCGCAACCCGATTTTGCGGTTTTTGCTCATATTCTTTTTGAAATTTAGCAATTTCATTCATTGTAAGTTCATGCTTCATAAAATTTTTCCTTTCTTGCCAAAAACAACAACTAAGCCGCTTCCCAGGTTTGAACTGGGGACCTCCTCCTTACCACGGCGGTGCTCTACCTATTGAGCTAAAGCGGCGTCTTCATTGTACCAAAAAAGGCGAAGACATTCATTTGAACATCCTCGTCCTTATTTATTCTCTCCAAGTATTTTTAGAAAATAAGTATTCAAAACGGTTATTAAATTTGCTTTTATTTAGTTCTTAACGACGTCTTTAATATTCAACCATTGACTCTTGTTGATTCTGACAATCTTCTTTTTATTAACTTTCTTAACGTCTTTTACGGTATAAGTAGAACCCATTGCAACTTTTTGGCTAGTTTTTTCAGCATTTTTATTGTAAACAGCTACTTTTTGATTTTTGGTGTCTTTAATAACAACAAAGATCTTATCACCCTTTTTAATAGCAGGATTGGTTGGAGCTTGTGTTGCAGTACCCAATTTAGGAGCAGTAAATGAAGTAGCTTGAGCAATAGGAGTAAGAACACAGCCTAAACTCAAACCGATTACCAAACTTGAAATAATCTTAATAGCTTTTTTAGATTCTAACATTTTAATAACCTCTTTCTATTTACTTACTTTCTCTTTACACTATTACTATAACACTGTTTGATTATAAGTAAAGTAGATAGTGGTGCTTTTCACATATTTTTATTAAAAGTCAGTTTTTTAATCAGGTGCTTTGCATCAGCATTTGCAAAAGGTATACGCAGCTATTTTATGTTGGTATTGCACTTGAAGCAGTAAATCGTATAGTAATAATGTGAATTTGTGAATAACTTAATAAATAGATTGTAGCAATTGATTTTAGAAAATAAAATAACAATTTAAGAAGTAAAATATTATTTTACACAAATCATTATCTTTTACAAATATTAGTTGGTAGTAAATATCTCCGATTATTAGCTAAAAAAATAGAGGAAAAAATCCCTCTATTTTTATATATAAAATGTTAAAATCATATATTTAATTATTTAATTGTAACTAAAGTATACTTTCTCTTTCCTTTACGAATAATAACGTACTTACCATCAAAGTCACTTGATGGATCAACTTCGAAATCAGTACTTTGCTCACGATCGCCATTAACATAAATGGCACCATTCTTTACATCTTCACGAGCTTGACGTTTAGAAGGTTCAATCTTAGTGTCAACTAAGAAATCAACAATATTCTTCTTTTCATTGCCAGCTTCCGCACTTGGAGCATTCTTCAAACCTTGTTCAATTTGAGCAACTGATAAGTTCTTGATATTGCCCGAGAACAAGGCATCAGTAATCATTTTAGCTTCTTCAAGACCTGCTTCGCCATGAACAAACTTGGTAACTTCTTCAGCTAGCTTCTTTTGTGCAGCACGTTTCCAAGGTTCTTTCTCAGTCTTTTCAGCTAAATCTTCGATTTCTTCACGGCTAAGGAAAGTGAAGTACTTCAAGTATTTAACCACATCACGGTCATCTTGATTAATCCAGAATTGGTAAAATTCATAAGGACTAGTCTTTTCTGGATCAAGCCAAACAGCACCACCAGCAGATTTACCAAACTTAGTACCATCAGCCTTAAGCATCAATGGAATAGTTAAACCAAAGGCTGGACGATCTGCGCCTTCAAGCTTATGGATTAAATCAATACCAGCAGTAATGTTGCCCCATTGATCACTACCACCAATTTGAAGTTGAACACCATCATCTTTATTCAAGTGGTAGAAGTCAATTGCTTGCAAAATTTGATAAGTAAATTCAGTAAATGAAATACCATTTTCAAGACGGCTAGCTACAACATCCTTGTTAATCATATTGTTAACTTGGAAGAACTTGCCATAATCACGCAAGAAGTCGATCAAGTTAAGCTTGCTTAGCCATTCAGCATTGTTTCTAATTTCAAAATTTTCAGTACCAAATAACTTCTTCATTTGATTAGTTAAGCTTTCTTCATTGTGCTTAACTTGTTCCGCAGTTTGTAAAGTACGTTCAGTCTTACGGCCTGATGGGTCACCAATCGCACCAGTACCACCACCAATTAAAATTACTGGATGGTAGCCCGCCATTTGGAATCTCTTCAAGATCATGAATGGAATAAGGTGTCCAATATGAAGGGAATCACCAGTTGGGTCAGTACCACAGTACAATGCCAAATCGTCATGTTCTGCTAAGTACTTTCTCAAACCTTCCTCATCAGTTTCTTGATTAATGGCACCACGCCATTTTAAATCTTCCAAAATATCAAATTTTGCCATAGTTTTTCCTCCAATAAAAAACGTCCCCTGGTCAAAAGACCAAGGGACGACTAAATTACATTATTAGCCGTGGTACCACCCACGTTTGCGCTGCTGCGCCTTATTCAAGCCGGTAAAGGAGCAACCCTATTAAGTACTTCGCTGAAATCGGCCTGTCTAGCTCACACCAACCGCTAGTTCTCTGAACGCTGAGCCGACTCGCTACTCATTTGTTAGTTATGATATTAACGAGAAAAATAGTTTTAGTCAACCGCTATTTTACAAAAATTGTTTTAATTGCGGACCATGGACCAGTTTTTTCACCATTCAATGCTTGCAATTTCACTTCATAATTTCTATTTCTAGTAATACCAGTAATCGCGTTAGTAGCCTGATCAGTTACTTCATAGTACCACTTATTTGTACCTTTTTGGCGGTAGGCAATGCGATAACTTTGTGCACTAGCAATTTTATTCCAAGCCACATGAATGTTGTGATAAGTACTGTCAGCTTTAGCAGTGGTTAAATCAACTGCACCTGGTGTTGCATCTGAAGGTGCATAGTAAGTGTGTTCTACTGAATTACTCCAAGCACCAAAATAATTATCTTTTTCCGGATTGCCGTAACGAATGTAATCAGGATTGCTTACACCGCGAGCTACAAAATAGTAGCTTTGACCATTAACTAATTTTTTACCAATTGAAACTGGGATTTTACGATCATTTTTGTCTATGTAACGTGTAGCAGGTGCAGTACTTACTTCTGTAGTATTGCTACTAGAAGTGAATGGAGCTGCCTTTGAGCCTTTTTCACGCCATGCAAGTTCATAAGTCTTCGCATGACGTGCATCCCTTAAGTTAGCAACCACACCATCCTTAGTGTTTTGTAAAGATTCTATCTCAGTATCTGCCGGTACCACACGCGTATCAGGAACAGCCGTTAATTGAAAATTATAAAGTCCACGAGTATTTACACTAAAAGTATAATTTCCTTTAGACAAGTACCAGCTTTGACTAGCAATCTTATTGCCATTAATTTCGAAACTCTCTGGGTAAAGCATCGTACTACCGCCAACTGGATTATTTTCACTGAACATGATTACATTCATCTTGCTAAAAATGTTACCTTTTCCAAGCTGATAAATCGGATTATTGGTCATCCTCATCGTAACCATTTGAGGTGAGTCAATAGTAAATGTGTAGTAGTCGACACTATCGTAATCGTACATTTCACCCATTGCTTTAATATCTTGACCAATTTCAATCTTTCTAGCTTTAAGACTACTGTTGTCATTATTCTTCTTTGTTTCAACGTAAGTTTCTAAATTCTTACGGATCTTAGTTAAACGAGTATAAGTAGTCTTCACACTAATATTCTTTGAACTAGTTAAATAATATGTGCCTTTACGCAGATAATACGTATTTTTGTCCTTACCATAAGGAATACAGGTCCATTCCATACTATTTTTTAAAGTAACATTGCCATTAGTAACTAATCTACCAGCTGCGGGTAAATGGAGTTTATAAATCTTTCCCTTAGCTACATAGTTACGCCTATTAATATTAAAACTGGTAATGTTCTTAGGATTATATGTCCCAGCTTGAACAGTTGTTGCAGAAGATCCAAATAGTGCAGCACTCGCTAGTGCCATTGTTATTATCTTTTTCATTCTAATCACCTTTAAATCAGCTAATTATCAGTTATTCCTCTTAGCCCTTATTTTATCATTGGATACAAAAAAGACCGAACTTTACGTTCGATCTCTTTTATTTAGTCACCGATCTTGTAAAAGCCCTTAGCTTTTAGGCCATAAGCTTGACCAGCGGTCATATCATATTGAACCATTTCGTAATCGTTCAATATAGCTTGTTGTTCTGAAGTCAACTTCTTAGGATCTACAAAGTGACCCTTTTGGTCAACCAATTGGAAGCCTTTGTCACCATTAAAGTTAATGGTAATTGCAGGAAGCTTCTCGTGAACTTCAGTCAAAAGTGCTTGGTAAGGAGTTACCTTAGTGTTAGTTTGTTCAAGCATCATAGCAGTGAAGTCACTAGTGTTGACGAAGTTAGTGTTGTGAGTCAACTTGTTCTTAGCACCGTGTTGTCTTGCGTACTTGTTTGAGTAAATGAAGTAGCGAGTTGAGTGCATTTGAACAGGATATTTGCCAGTGTAGTTTTGTGACAAGATACTTGGGTAGTGGTCACCGTAGAAGACAATGGTAATTGGCTTCTTGATCTTATCAATTTGACCAATAAACTTCTTAACAGCTTGGTCGGTGTATTGCGTACCCTTGATGTAAGTTGCCATTTGCTCACGAACAGCGGCAATGTTGAAGAGTTCACCAGATACCTTGCCCATGTATTCATTGTTTGGATACCAGTTGTTGTAAGGCATGTGGTTTTGAATTGAGATCAAGTTAATAAATTGACCACCCTTCATGCTGTTGATTTGTCTCAAACCGTTAGCATAAGCAGTGAAGTCAGAGTTGTAAGTACTCTTACCAAGTTTCTTTTGATCAATGATCTTGTATTTAGAACCAAGGTAAACGAACTTGTTAAACTTAAATCTCTTGTAGTCTTCTACTCTTGAGTAGTAAGTACCAATGAATGGGTGAACAGCTGACTTGTAGTTGAAGTCCATACCAATGGTTGGGTAGAAGTCGTAGTTTGGTACGATTTGTACATATGGAGTCAAGGTTGACTTGAACATACCCATGTTGAATCCGGTCAAAGTTTCCCATTCCATGTTGGCAGTACCACCACCGTAACCGGCACTAAGCATGCTACCGTATGTGGCACGTTTCTTCATTGATTGGATAAACTTAACTGGGTTTGGAGTTTTTGGATCAATCTTAATTGTTGGGAAAGTATATGGATCAACAAAACTTTCACTCAAGTTGTAAACAATAGTTTGATTCTTTAGAGTATTCTTTCTTGTTTTGTTAATTTCATTAGCGATCTTGCTGTACTTCTCATTCAAATGTTGAATTGTAGATTTTGAATAGTTAGTTGGCTTATTCATAATCTGCAGGTCAAAGTAATTCAAGAAGTTCAATAATGGACCGTTAATTTGAATATCACGTTCAGGGTTTCTAAACGATTGCTTATTATCAAAGCCACGGTTAATGTGATAAATAATTCCGCCATCGTGGTTAAAGCGCACTGGTGTCATGAACAAAAGCAAACTCAACAATGCCCAAATACCACGGCGTTTCCATGAGCCCTTTTTCTTAATTGGAAACTTAATTTCAAGAAAGACAGTCAATGCAATGATAATTACTAAGGCAATAGCGATCATAATTATCTTTTGTTGGCCGACCATTGGCATCAAGGTCTTCCAGTTAACAATTTCGTCTAATTCAGTTGGATAAATTGGTTCCCCACGAAGATCTAATTTAATCTTGTTGGCAATAGCCCAACCAATTGTAATTACAGTTACTAAAACTGTTGAAGTCCAGTAACGCGTAGTAATGAAGTAGAAAATTGCAAACATTGCATCAAGGAAGATTGCTGTCAAAATAATAGCGAAGAATCTAGTCCCGAGCAAGAAAATTACGGCATTGATATCAGTTGCAGTCGTAATTTGGATCCGCAGATTATCTGATTCAATTAAGAATGAAGCAAAACTTAATACATAGAACCAGCCCCATGTAAGTAGTCGTACTCGATTTTCAACTATCCAAGCAGTGAAGTTAGTCCAAGCATCTTCAACAATTTCTGCTAAGTTATTATGTTGCTTGAAAAAAGCAACCGTCCGTTTAACCGGCTTCACCTTGAATAAATAGCGCTCATATAGCCAGCTTAAGCCCCAGGCAGCTAGCATCATGATGACAATCATCAAGAACTTGTTAAATCCAGCGCTATTGGTAAAGCGGAACGATTTAACAAAACCACCAATAATTGGAGCGTCCATAAAAATAATTACTGGAATAAAGAAGTGCATCTGCTTAGCACTATAGCTAACAATCACTTTTCTAAAGATTAAGAAGGCTGCTAAAACCATTAAGAACAAAAATGGTGAAGCAATATTACTTAAAAATTTAGGATTCCAAGAATAAACGCCACTTCGACCAGATAATCGTTGGTACCAGTAAACCCCATTAAATCCGGGAACACCGATAAACATTACGAAGAAAGACATTACTCCAGCTGCAATTGACCAGCCAAAGACCTTTTTAGGAATTTTAACGTTAGCTAAAAACATTCCCCAAGCAAAGTACAAGATCAAATAAATGCCATAAATTGACTTGTTAAAGATCATTGTACCTGCACTAGTCGCAAAACCAGTCAAAGTTAATGCGCTAAGCAATAATACATTTTGCTTAGTAGTAATGCGATGTTGTAATTCATACAAGTATGGTTGAACTAGCATACTAAAAATCAAGCCAGCCAACAATACTGATGTACTAGTCAAAACTGGGAAAAATACTCCCCAGAGCTTCCACATATTAAAAGTACCTGGTCGTTTAAAGAAGTTCACCAAGTATAAAAGCACTAGTGTAACAACCGCTATAATCCAAAACTTAAAGGCTTCAGTTGGATGAACCTTTCTTTTGCTATAAACAGCACCAAAGACCATTGGTACTAGTACCATCGTACTGTGACCAAGTAGTCCTGGAATAAATCTCATTAGGGTACTTAATGGTAATCTACCAAAAGTGCTCCCCCAAGAATACATCTGCACTAGCATGAAAAATGCTGCGACAATCAAACAAATGATTTGAAGAGCATTTAGTGATTTTTTCTTGTTAATCTCACTCATTTTCTCTAGTCTGTGTCCTCACTAAAAATTTCTGTCATTACTTAATGATCCCTAGCTTCTTTTTAATTGAAAGCAGAATATCCACCTTTTTGCCATGACCGGTGAAAAAGTCTACGATATCATGCCAGAACTTAAAGCACATGATCAAAGTAATCACGATAAAAACAAATCCTGCTTCTTGATTATGCAAGAATGTATTTATACTGAATAAAAGCATAAACACTAAAGGCGGAATCGTCAAATTTTGCATAATTGCTGTTAATACCAAAGCCACTAATAAAGTAGCAAAGCCAGCTTTCCAATTATAAAAAACTGCTACCTGAGCTGCAACCGCAACTCCTTTGCCACCTCGAAAATGATCCCAGATTGGAAAACAATGTCCTAAGATCAGGCCTAGCCCTGTATAAGCAATATTAATATGAGCTGGAAAAGCAAAATATACAATAAACAAGGCAATTAAACTTTTAAGCAAATCGCCTAAACAGGTTAAAATACCCCATTTTTTACCAAAAACAGCACCCATGTTAGCCGTTCCTGGATTATGTGAACCGTATTCAGTAGGATTTATTTTTAAAAAGATTTTGCCAACGATCATCGCCGTTAAGAAATTTCCAAAAACGTAGCCAATCAGAGTAGCCCAAATGCGCGCCATTAATTATCACCTTCTTCGGTGTAATCATAGATATGATAGTGCTGCGTTTTTTCGCTCTTAAAGCTAAAGCCATTTGCAATATTCTTTTCGTTTTGGAAAGTTTCATTATTTGAAATCGCTTCCTTAGGTAAACCTAATTCTTTGCGCACCAGGTTAGAAATCCGTTGCAATTCACTAGTTGGCTGTACTTGATAAGCCGCATCGTCGATCATTGCATTGTAACCATGTAGATAATCACTAGATGACGAATTGGCACAACTACGATAATTCATCGCAATCTGCTGCATCGCACTAAATGGCAAGTTAGTCCGAACATTGCTTGACACAGAAGTCAAAATTGAATCCAGATTTGATAATGAACTAATTGAAACTGCCTTCTGGATCAAAGTGGTAATTACCTGTCGTTGTCGTTCTTGACGACCATAATCTCCACGCGGATCATCATAACGCATTCTAGAATATGCTAGCGCACCTGCACCACCCATATGGGTCAGCTTGCCCTTTTTAAAAATATAACCGCCATATTCAAAGCTAAGCGTTGGTCTAATATTAATTCCGCCAACATAGCGAATCATCTTCATGATTCCACCCATGTTAACCACGGCATAATACTTGATTGGCACATTGATTAACTTAGAAACTGAATCCATTGACATCTTAGCCCCACCTAATTCATAGGCGGCGTTAATCTTTTCTGTCTTGAAGCTCTCGCTTCCAACCATCTGTGCCATCGTATCACGCGGTATTGAGACCAATGTGTAACGCTTCTTAGCAGGGTTAACTACAGCTAAAATCATGGTATCAGTCCGGCCGCGCTTTTCAGTTCGATCAAGGGCACCTGTATCAGTCCCCATCAGTAAAACAGCGAACTTCTTCTTTCCATCAAATTCACCTGTAGTTTTCACTGCGGTCTTAGGATCATAGGTCTTATCAACCGCTGACTTAGTACGGAAATAAACTGAGGCAAAGTACGCCGCTCCAGCAACCGCAAGCAAGGCTACGATACTAATAACCCAGACCCAAATATGACGATTTTTATAACTGTGTGTGTCTACCCGACTATTATGCGGGTGATTAGATCTTTGTTTTCTATCTTTCATAAAATATACCTATTATGATGTAAATTCACATTGAATGTATTATAACAAAAAAAGCAAATCATCGCTGACTTGCTTAGTATATCTTATTAAAATCGTTACTAATTTTTACTTCAAAGTCAAGCTTAACGCAAAATTACGGCTACTTTTTGCCTCTAATTCAATTTTATCCGTAAAAGCTGTAACGCTTCCTTCTTTTGCACTCAACTTAAAATCAGTTGAAGTAAGATCAATGCCATGTTCTTTGCCAGTCAAACTAATCTTATTGACCTGGCTTTCACTTTGCCAAGAAGTTGGTAAGATAAAGCCCAAAGAAAATGGCAGTTCCTTATTTGAAGAATTTTTCAAATAAAAGGATATATTGACTTGATTACCCTCCAAAGCATAAGTAGTCATTACTTCAAAATGATATGGAAAACTCTTATAGCTCTCCGGCGTATCAATTAAAGTTAGACTTACGCGAGTATCACCTTTGTCAACAACGGTCCAAGGCAACTTGTTAGCCAAATTATTGGCTTGATCCATTACTGGAAAAGCAAGTGCCATACCTTCTTCACTTTCTTGCTCGCCGAGATAATCAAATTGATCTGTTAAAGACACCAGATGTGCCATCCGGGCCCCATTCTCATCGACAGAGACTTGAAAGAGAGAATTATCGATTGTTTGCATATTTTTCTCCCAATTTCTACACTCCTGTAACTCAAAATAGCACTTATCATATACAACTGTCAATTTTCACCACTTTCTTAGAAAAAAATGGCGATCTTTCTTTATTTATAATATAATGAAGTTGTTCCAAAAAAATTATGAAATCAAAGAAATAATTATAGTTTTTGGAGCAAGTTGATACAAAGAAGGCATCCCTTAACGGTGATGCCTTTTTTGGTGCATAAAAAAACTCCGACTTACGCCGAAGTTCTATTTGTGTGAATAACTACTTAATAAATTAGTCGTCCAACTTTTCCTTGTTAACAACATCCAAGTTTTCGTCGAATGTGTAAACAACTGGTTCACCGGTCTTCATTTCCAAGTTCATAATGTCTTCATCAGAAATGTTTTCGATGTACTTAGTCAAAGCACGAAGTGAGTTACCGTGAGCTGCGATAATTACGTTCTTGCCATCAAGTAAATCTGGAGCAATGTGGTCTTCCCAGAATGGCATTACACGATCAAGACATACGTGTAAGTTTTCAGCCTTAGGAACGATGTGTGGGTCCAAGTTTGCGTAACGACGGTCATGTGCTTGACTGAATTCGTTGTCATCATCAATAGCTGGTGGCAAAACATCGTATGAACGACGCCAAATGTGAACTTGTTCATCGCCGTACTTTTCAGCAGTAGCCTTCTTGTTCAAACCTTGTAAAGCACCGTAGTGACGTTCGTTAAGTCTCCAGGTCTTAGTTTCTGGAATCCAAAGTTGGCCACTTTCTTCAAGTGCAAAGTGCAAAGTCTTGATAGCACGAGTTAATAATGAAGTGTAAGCTTGGTCAAATTCAAGACCGTGTTCCTTGATTAAACGGCCAGCCTTCTTAGCTTCTTCAACACCTTTTTCTGAAAGGTTAACGTCAACCCAACCAGTAAATTGGTTTGAAAGGTTCCATTCACTTTGACCGTGACGGATTAAAACTAATTTTGACATGAAATATCTCCTTTTAAAATTCAATGTTTCATCCATATTTTACACATTTCACAAATTTTTTCATAGAGTTAAGACTAAAAAAATCGTGTTTTTTCAATTTTGTAACGTTATTCTTGCTATACTAGAAGAAAAAATTTAATGAAAGAAAGTTATGTATGAAATTTAAACATCAAAATATTATCATTACCGTTTTATTAGCATTACTCTTTTTAACGGCCTGCTCTAAGACAGGTTCAAAAAAGACAGCTAATTTACCTACTGCCAAGACGATTTTAACCAGTGCGGAAAAAACGAAATTCAGTTCAATGCACGCTACTTGGAATGAATTAAGCAATGGCAAGTCTTTGCAAAAAGCCGAAGCCCAATATACTAAAAAGCCAACGATTATTTATGCTAATGTTTCTAGCAGCTCTAATCACTATAAAATGTGGATTGAGGGTAAAAGCAACTATATCCAAATGAAAGGCACCAATTCTCAGCGTTGGTTTAAGACAAAGTTGTCTAAGGCTAGTGCCTATGGTGCCATTACCGACAATTTGAACGGCACATTACTCATGCCTTTCATCCCTAACGCAAAATATTTTAAGGTAAAGCAAAACGGCAATGATTATCTGCTTACTTATAAAGGAAATAACAAAAAAATTTGGAACGCAATTGTATCTGATTCTGCCTTTACTGCTTTAATCGGCATCGATCTTGATGATGTTAAACCAATTAGCAACGAAATCAAAATTAACGTAGATCAGAATTACGACATCAAAAATGTTAATGTGACTTCTACTTATAAGGATGAAGGACACAAAAAGAATTTCACCATGCAGATTGATCAAATTAATCAAGTTAAAAAGTTGACGGTACCTACTTCTATCAAGAAATCGGCCGTAGATTTAGGCAAAATTAATACAAAATAAAGTAAAAGAATAGTCCGTAACTCCAACGAGCAACGGACTTTTTAGTTATAATAGACTTATTGAAGCATAGAGGAGAAAAAAATGAAACTTAAGAAAACGATTATCGGTTTATCCTTTGCTGTCCTCTTTTTATTAGGTGGCTGCAGTAAACAAGAAAAGAAGGCTACTTCAGCTCTGACTAAGACTCAAGTTGTTCAAAAAGCTAAAAGTAGCTTCAAGTCGGGACAGGTTATTCAATCTGTTACTCTGGGTACCGACACTTCTAATCAAGTTGCCTTAGCTAACACTACCTTTGGTGGTAAAACCACTGTTTACCACATCACCAATCAAACTACTAGCAAAGGTAAAACTAGTTCTACTGAGGAATGGGTCAACCTTAACAATGTCTACATTAATGGACAAGATACCTGGTACAAGGCTGATCTTGAAAAACTAACCGGCCATAATTATGCCGACTTAACCGATGCCATCATGAATAACCACATGATCACCAATCCAAGTGATAAGTTGGTTTCTGCTTATAAAATGAAAAAAAGCAAAAAAGATGGTGTTTACACTTATACTTTAACTGCTAAAAGTACTGACCAAGCTTTGATGAAAAAGGCAGCAGCACCAATTTTTGACACTACTGCTCAAAGTACAAATCAAGCTAAAATTTTCAGCCAAATTAAAAAAGTAGGCAAGTACCAATCAATGAATGTTAAGGCTGTAATTAAAGGTAATAAATTATCAACCTTTAATGTCTTTGTTAATATGAAACTAGGTAAATTAATGTACGTTAAAGTTGGTCAAAGTTATGGCAACTTCGGCAGCCATGACTTCTTAAGAGTGCCAGACTCTGCAGCTAATGCTAAAGATTTACCAACCACTAATACTAAAAAGAAGTAGGCAAAAAATGAAATTAGGAATTATTGGCAGCGGCATGATCGTCCATGACTTTTTAACAACCGCTGATCAAGTTGCGAATATGACTGTAACGGCTATTTCCTCAACTAAGCGCAGTGAAAATATTGCCCGGGAATTAGCTAAAAAGTACAACATCAAACGTACTTATACGGACAATGAAGAATTAATGGCTGATTCTGAAATCGATACAGTTTATGTAGCGGTGCCAAACTTCTTGCATTATGAGATTGCTAAAGCTGCTCTAGAACACGATAAAAATGTAATCTGTGAAAAGCCATTTGTTCAGAGCACCACTCAAGCAAAAAAATTAAAAAAGTTAGCTGACGAAAAGGGTTTGATCATCGTTGAAGCAATTACTAACCTTTATTTAGAAAACTTCAAACAAATCCAAAAAGAATTGAACAAGATCGCACCAATTCATATTGTTAACCTAAATTATACGCAATATTCTAGCCGCTATGACGCGTTTCTTGAAGGCAAAATTGCGCCGGTTTTTGATCCTAAAAAAGATGGCGGTGCTTTAATGGATTTAAATATCTACAACATTCATCTTGTCTCGGCATTGTTTGGCTTGCCTGATCAAGTGCAATATTATGCCAACATGCAAAAAGGCGTTGATACTTCTGGTATTCTTCACCTCTCTTATCCTGACAAACAAGCCTCCCTCACGGCATCAAAAGATAGCTATGTAACGCCACGTTCTTTTATCGAAGGTGAAAAAGGTAGTATCTATTTTGACGGCTCAACGGGAACACTTGATAATTTCACAGTTGAAATGAGAAATGAGCAACCTAAGCGTTATAATTTAAATAAATATCCGCACCGAATGGCAGCTGAATTTAATACTTTTGCCCAGATGATTGATCAACACGATACGCAAAAAGCGGATGAAGCATTTGTCAATACTTTAGAGACAATGCAAATTTTGACTAAAGCAAAAAATTCTATGATTTAAATTTGGAGGAAAAGCCATTGAAAATTTTAGTAACTGGTTTTGATCCTTTTGGTGGCGACAAGATCAACCCCGCCATTGAAGCAGTCAAAAAACTACCTGACTCAATCAAGGGTGCAAAAATTATCAAATTAGAAATTCCTACGGTTTTCAATAAATCTGCCCAAGTTGTTCATGATGCCATCGTGCAAGAACAACCAGATTATGTACTTAATGTTGGTCAAGCTGGCGGGCGTGCTGCTTTAACCCCAGAACGAGTAGCTATTAATATTAACGATGGTCGCATCCCCGATAACGATGGTTATCAACCGCTCGGTGAACCTATCCAAGCCGATGGCGACACGGCTTACTTCACCCAACTACCAATCAAGGCAATTGCTAAGGCGATTCGCGCTGTTGGTCTACCTGCTACAGTTTCCAACACTGCCGGTACTTACGTCTGCAACCACATCTTTTATCAAGTGCAATACATGCGAGCTAAAGAATTCCCTAGCCTTAAAGCTGGCTTCATTCACATCCCATTTTTGCCAGAACAAGTTGTCAAAAGACCAAGCACTCCATCAATGGCATTAGCCGATATTGTTAAAGGCTTAATCGCTGCAATTGGGGCTATTGTTGAGCGCGATGGACAAGGCGACATTGAAGCAGTTGAAGGACAAAATCATTAATTACGTAAAAAAGAGGTTAAATGCAGGATTTTTGCATTTAGCCTCTTTTTATCTCTAATTTTGATGACTAAGTAACTTCTTTACTCGATCAGCAACCTTAAATTCTCCAGAAAAGATCAAGATATCATTCGGCTCAATAACAGTCCAACCGTGTGGTATTAACCACTCATCACCACGCCGAATTCGACTAACCGTAATCTTGTCCACAAATTCCAGATCCCTAAGTGGTCGTCCAGTATAGGAAGTACTTCTCACCTTAACTGAGTACAACACATTGTTAGTATCAGTCATAATCTTGTAGACCGTTGGAGACTCAATCAAAGCTCGCATCAGAGCAGAACGTACATTAGTAAAGTTGAACAACTCTACTCCTGCCTCCTGGCATCGAGCCATCGTATCGCTATCGACTTCATTCATTCGGGCAATTGCTCGTTTGACTCCCAAGTCTTTGGCATATTCCGCCATTCGTGCATTTTCTTGATCATGATGCCCTGCAGCTACGAAAATGTCGCAATCAAAGGCACCACTACGATCTAAGCTTTGATTATCCAAATTATCAAGTAATGTTAAACCTTTAACCCTACTATCATAAGTTTCGTATTGGTCCTGCTGATCGGTAAACATCTTGATCGTATACCAATTATCGTGCAAATCATGTGCAACTGGTACCGTAAAAGTATTGGCACCCACAATAGTAACAGTTTCTTTCATCCGATCCTCAGGTGATAAAACAAAGTTTGAATTAAAGACAATCGGACTCACGATACAAACAATAACCGCAGCTAAGATAAAGGCATCTGATTGTGTTGAAGTAATTGCATGCAATTTTCTAGCAACTTGTAGAGTTGGCAAAACAATCGTAATTGTAGTAGCAGTTAAAAAGCCACCAGCAAAGGCATTTTTCTTTTCAAAATAGCGCATATAAAGAAAAACTACAGGAGCTTTAGCTAAGAACAAGAAAATGACCAAAACTGGCAACAACATCAATGATGATGGATGAGCAAATAGTGACTTTAAATTCAAGCCCACGCCAGTCATAATGAAAAAGATTGGGATAAAGAACCCATAACCGATTGAAGTTAGCTTATCTTTAGTTGCCTCGCTTGGTTCCAATAATTTCATTACCATCCCGGCCAAGAATGCTCCCAAAATATTTTCAGCACCAACTCGCTCAGCTACAGTAACTAAAGCAAAAATCAAGAAGAAGGCTAACCGAATATCCAATTGAGTCGTTGCCTTAGTTACTTTGCTAAACCATAAATACGGTTGCTTAAACCGCCGCAAAAGAATAATCGCAGCGATAAACAGTAAGATAATCAACCAAAGCTGGCCAGCATTCCCTCCATTAACTGAGGCATAAATCGTTAATAAGAGCAACGGTATTACTTCGCCCAAAACCGCAGTTAACAAAATTGTCTGACCAATCGGTCGGCCAAGAATATCCTTTTCCTTCAAGGTAGCAATAACTACACCCAATGCAATGGTCATAAAAATAATCGCTGCCAAGATAACATTGCTAAATAGCCCTATCAGCTTTAAAACATATGCCAAAACAAAGGTCATTACCACAATTCCAGCGAAAGCTGTTAAAGCTGTTGGCAACGGATTGACAGTTTTTCCCGCCTGTGATTTAGCCTTAGGATTATTCTTGCGCTGTAGCAGGTCAAAATTAATTTCCATTCCTGATAAAAACATCAGCAAAATTACGCCGAGGTTCGATAAAAATGTTAAATCATGTATCGAAACCACGATATTAAATCCGCTCGAACCTACAATAATTCCGACGATAATTTCAGCAATCGCCGTTGGTACAGTGCTTATTTTGAAACGCGCCATAAATATTGGAATTACGAGCGCTAATAAGACGACCAAAAATAATGATAATTGCGCCATTAAATTCTCCTCTTTTCACATTCAACACAAGAATTATACAAAAAATACGTCTTAATTCCCATTATTTATGGTTTAAGACGTATTTTTCTAATTAATATCGCTAACTAAAACATATTGTGTAGCATTTAAAGCATAATACTTTTGACCTTTAATTGTAATCTTGCTGCCATATGTCATGACCCGACTACCCTTCTTGACCAAATTACCTTTTTCAATTCGACCTGAACGAGTCCGCAAATATGTATTCTTCTTAACAGTTCTAGCAGTAGCATCAATATTAGTAGCTACTACGTATTCGTTCTTGCCAATTTGATAGTACTTCTTATTACTGATTATCTTGTAGCCTAAAACGGTTACCGGACTACCAGCTAACTTCAAGGTCTTGGTCTTCTTGCCGTTCTTGTCATAAACATAAGCATCGTGACCTAAAGTTACCGCACCTTGAACTTCTGCTGGTACTTCGTCCTTAATCTTATTTGGATCCTTAGTATCAGTATTTTCATTCTTCTTTTGCAAGTCATAGTAATACTCGATCAAAGAATAAAACTGATCCATGTCGTAATCCCACTTGGCAAAATAACTATAAGGGTCAACGTGGTCTGTTCCACCTAAGAAGGTGCTAACCGCCTTGTGTGACCAAATTGTGCCTTCACCATCATCGCAAGCATTGTCTGGCTTTAAATTGTAACGATGAAGCAACTTGGCAATATAAATTGCATCATTATTAACTGACTTAGCAAAGGCATCACGACTATCTTCTTCACAAAGCTCAATTTGAATAAAGCGATTGTTGGCATTCGGTCCTGCGCCCCAAGTACCATTATTAGGTGAATACATTTGGATGACTTGCTTACTATCTACAAAAGCATTGACGTAAGCGTTGATATTTTTCCACTCGCGGTTAAAGTAGATTGCTTCATCGTGAGCAGTAGCTCCGGGATCGTCAGTCTCATGAACGACAATTCCTTCTGGCTTGCCATTTTGATACTCAACACCAGGGAATTTATTGTACTTAATCCCCTCTAGTTTGAGCATCTTGTATAAATAGGTGACACCACTATATTGATATTTCTTCGCTAAAGTATTAATCGAAGCGGCTTTGACCTGGTTACTGACCGATGATACGCCGACTAACCCCAAAAGCGCAATTAAGGCAATTAAAAATTTGCGTATCTTCACAACAAAGCCCTTTCCTTAATTACATGAAGTTCGATTTCTTAACGTATTGACGAATACCTACCTTATAGTATTTCTTACCATTGATAGTTATAGCACTGCCGTAAGTAGCAATTTGGCTATTCTTCTTGTGCTTCAAATTGTTATCGCGATTGCCATATTGATTGTAAACATAAGCATTCTTCTTCAAGAATCTGAGGCTACCATCAATATTACCAGCTGCAATGTATTCATTTTCACCGACACGGTAGTAGGTCTTACCCTTGATGGTCTTGGTACCATAAGTATTGATCCACTTACCACCGTTTTCATCACTGGTCTTGTACATCTTGCCCTTTAGCTTCTTACCATTTTGGTCATAAACATAGGCATTATGCATCAAGTTCTTAGAAACAGCTGGCACATTCTTAGGTGCCTGAGTTACTGGTTCCTTAGTTGCAGAACTGCTCTTGTCCAAAACTGAGCCATTAACCCAACCACGACCATCAATATACATTCTGCTTGAACCATCATGGAAAGTAATAGTCTTGGTAACTACTACTTTTTCACCAGCTTTAACAGAGCCAATAGCACTGGCAACAGATGGAGCAGTTGGCCAATTATAAGTTGAACTATCCTTGCCAGCAGTATAAGTTCTAGTAGTATTAACGGTTACTGGATCATACTTAGTCAAATTAGAACCAGTAATATGACTATTTAATGCCTTATCATACTTAGAGTCTGTAGCATACGTACCGGTCAAAGCCTTGGTTGCAGCTGCATAAGTTGATGCATTTTCAATCCAAGTGCCCTTATAACGCAACGGATCCCAAGAAACACCATTTCTTAATTTACTACCATTATCTTCAAATGATTGTTCAAAAGATGGGTATTTTCTAAACTTAGCAGTAATATAGTAGCTCTTACCGTTTTTATCTTCTTCTCTAGTCTTGGCAGTATAAGTCTCACCTGTCCAAGAATCATCAGCCTTCATCCCAAAAAGGTTATTAGCATTCACGGCTAACCCTGATTTACCCCAGCCTGACTCAGTTATTGCCTGGGCAATCATCACTGATGGCAAAGTTCCATATTTTTTGGCTGCTTTAACTGCTTGCTTAGCAGCTTTATTTAAAAATGCAGTTTGATCAGCGGTAGCGGCAGAAACTCGTTGGCTTGAGGCCTGATTCATCATCGTAGTATTTACTGCTGGCACAGCTACAGAAGTAAGCATAGCGGCAGCAGCAAAACTGGTCAAAAGTCTCTTCTTCATAAAAAATTATCCTCCTTAATATAACACCTCCATTGTATCTAGCAAATTAGGTCTAGACAAGCGTTTCAACAGATTTGTCGTAAAAAAGTAGTATTTGTAATAATATTTTGATGCTAATTATCTAAGTATTTCCATTACAATAATCCGGCTTCTATCATGCTCGTTGGCAAAGGTAACCCTACTTTGCATTCATTTTTGTACATTTGATAAAGATGCTCTGATGATGAATGATCAAAATCATGACCAGAATGTGTTAAATTCCAATAAATTTTTGAGATTTTGAATTGATGTAGAGCTTCAGAAAAAGCATTTTTTTCATTTCTTACTATTAAATTAGCTACATCTTCTGCCCTTGCATACCTATATTCTCCCTTCAAAATTCGAGATTTACTTCTCTATATATAAGTACGCAAAAAATGTCGATTTCTTTCTCACAAAATTACTTCTTTAGATTTTCTTTACCTTATTATTTTATAAGCATCCCTTAACAAAACCAAAAACGACACTCTAAATCATCAAATCGCATCGTACTCTTTTTTCACAAAAGTATCTGCGCAGCGGACAAAACCCACCCAACCAACCCCAAGCAAATAAGAGGACAGAAACCACCCTTTCATTGCTTGGCAAAAATCGAGTACACAATATACGTGCTTCAGGCGTGTCGCCTGTACGCATGCTGATCCTTCAGCAATGACTACTACCTCATGAGAGTTATAAACTCATGGATCTTGCTTTGAATGATTTTGTACATTATAGGCTCCTACATGCTGAACCTATGGCCTATTACATTTTTTTATATTTCAAGGAGGAAAAGACCACATGAAGAAAAATTTAAGAATTGTTAGCGCTGCTGCTGCTGCTTTATTAGCTGTTGCTCCAGTTGCTGCTTCAGCCGTTTCTGTTAACGCTGCTGACAACACTACTGTTAACGCTACTAACAGCAACCAAGATTACTCACACATTAACTTGAACGGTAACGTTACTTCAACCAACAACGTTACTAACGTTAACCCAAGTTTCTCATTAACTGGTGCTACTAAGACTACTCCAGGTAACTTGACTGGTTCAATCTCAGCTACCTTCAACGGTACTACTGCTTCAGCTAACTTGTTCAACGGCCAAAACGGTCACGCAAACGTTAAGATTACTGCTAGCGACAACTCAGTAATTTACGACGGTACTGCTTCAACTGTTGTTAACAACCTTAACAAGTTAGTTGCTGGTCAATCATACAACGTTGTAGTTAACAACATTGGTTTCAACTTTGGTGCTAACAATGCTGGTAAGGAAGTAACCCTTGCTATGCCAAAGAACAGCCCATTCTCATTTGACGAAGCAAGTGTAAAGGCTGCTGGTTGGACTGTTGCAACTACTACTAATGGTAAGGCAACTGCTATTAAGGGTAAGCTTGACAACAACGGTACTGTAAACAAGTTAGTTGTTAACGGTACTTTGACTGCATTAGACGCAACTAACACTAACAACGTAGTATTCTACAACGTTGCTAATGGTCAACCTGTAACTGCAGGTAACGTAGATGTTGTTGCTAACGCAAATGGTCAACTTAACGTTTCAGCATTACTTCCAGCTGTTCAAAGTAGCTTCGTAGCTGTACAAAAAGTTTTAGGTGCTAACAACAATACTAACGGTGGTCGTGACGACAACCCAGCTGTTGAAACTTATCCAATTGTAGCTTCATCAGATATTGCTGATCAATTGAAGGCTGAAGGTATTACTGTTGATGCTAATGGTAACTTCAACGCAAAGCACTCATTCACTCTTAAAGTTAAGTCTACTTCAGAAGGTAAGGCTACCTCAAACGGTAAGTCAGCTGAAATGACTGTAACTTTCACTACTGCTAACGTTGCAGAAGAAGTTGCTCCAAGCGTATCAAAGACTATTATGCACAACGCATACTACTACGACAAGGACGCTAAGCGTGTTGGTACTGACAAGTTGACTCGTTACAACTCAGTAACTGTTTCACCTAAGACTACTACCATCAACGGCAAGGCTTACTACGAAGTAGTTGAAAACGGCAAGCTTTCAGGCAAGTTCATCAACGCTGACAACATTGATGGTACTAAGCGTACTTTGAAGCACAACGCATAC
>OKSF01000088.1_pt1 | contig 75813 bp, 64 predicted proteins | sample 1606061 | NCBI WGS metagenome assembly OKSF01 (sample SAMEA3541567, study PRJEB24748) | human gut metagenome | biome: human gut; feature: human-associated habitat; material: faeces | place: China | collected 2012
GGTGCCCTTTGGTGGGTATTCTTTATTAATATTACCTGTGGTATAGGCCTACTATCCTTAGCGTCCCCTATGGCACAAGAAGCCATTGGTATGACACCTGCAGCAGCTGCATCACTGGTTGGTATCATCGGTATTTTCAATGGTGGGGGGCGTATTGCATGGTCTACTATCTCCGATTACCTTGGGCGAGCACAAACTTACATACTATTCTTTATTATAGAAATCATCGCATTCTATTTACTCGCCCAAACCAATAGTGCCCTAACATTCCAAATCTTAATCCTTCTCATTATCACATGCTATGGTGGTGGATTTTCTTGTATGCCAGCATATCTTGCGGACCTCTATGGTATACGTCAACTATCGACTATTCATGGCCGTATTCTAACTGCTTGGGGATTGGCGGGCATCGTGGGTCCTATGCTCGTGTCATACTTTCACGAAGCAGGATATGGCTATACTACAGCTCTAAAGTGCTTCGCTCTTCTATTTGTATTAAATACAATTATTGCTATAGTCCTAAAAATATACGGAAAACGAGAGTTACAAAACTAATAACTCCATTTAAACATGAAGAAACGGCCTGACATGATGTCAGACCGTTTTTTCAATTATAAATACTAGAAGCGAAGTCTGGCAACCGAACCATTTATGCCTCACTTGGGTATAAATTATATCATATCTGGACAAGGAAAGGAGACTAAGGATTTCTTTCCTTGTTTTGTTTTATGGACCTTTATTGTATATATAAATTCTTTATAGAAACATCTATAGTAACCTATACCTTATAATCTAGCAATCTACTATAGTCGTTACAATTTATTAACTTAGAAATCCTTTAGTGTATAAATAGGCAAATATCTTTGTGCGAATGCAAGGTTTTTATTGAGTTCTGCCCATTTCACTGCATCACCAATAACATAGATATACTCCCTTGCTCTTGTAAAGGCTACATTTACATTATTGGCGTTAACCCATTTAATAGCTCCATTAGCAGAGTCATCGCTTTGACAGCCTAACATATAAATAACGACTTTAGCTTCTTTACCTTGGAAGGTATGAACCGTACCGATATTATCATCTAACCAGTCTTTCTTATTATCCTCTTTAGTCCAATTCACAATATCATTACTAAGGGATTCCATATACTTTTTAAACCCATATGCAACACTAGTAAATGGTGTAATGATAAAAATATCTTTAAACTCCACATTTCTTGCTCGTAGCTTTTGAATCAATTCAAAAGCAATTTGACCTTGTAATTGTATATATCGATCTTTACCCATAGTAGATTCAATATTACTTGTATCATATGTTATCCAACAGCTCTCTTTGCATGGCTCAATAGACTCTTTAGGCTCCATGGTCTTATTAATCATAAAGCCACCATAAGATAACTCATTAGCTACTGTAAACATAGGATTCTTACAGCGTCTATGAATAACGAGCGGGCAACCGACCCAAGATTCGGAACCATCAAGATTTTTGATAATGCCTGCAAATGGATTTTGTGCATCAGCTAAGCTTTGTACAGATAGCTCTTTACTCCGATATTTACCAATACCTTCGCCACCAATTTTTTCTACAAACAAATCCTGTACAGTTTGTACAGGTTCAATCTGTTTAGGATCACCAACTACTACGGCCTTCTGCGCACGGAACAATGCCCCTACAAGCATATGAGGTGACGCCTGCCCTGCCTCATCAATAATAATGGTACCTAACGAGCTTTCAGATTTACAATTAATCAAAAATCTCTCCACAGCAGCAAAGGTGGAGGAAATAACTGGTATTGCAATCATCAAGGAATTAAGTAATGCAGGGAATATGGCATCAAGGTCAAAATTTTTCTGTAAATTTTTCCTATCATTTAATGAGCCCCAATACTGACTAAGTAATTGCATATTTTTTCTGAAAGCATCACTCATAACGACAGTCTTTTGTACTTGTAAGGCATCGTATAACAAACGTTCTCTACATTCATTTAAGTAGTTACACACATATAAGAACGCTGTATGGGCCTCTACTCGGTCCTCATCAGGTGACATTAACTTTGATGCTATATCATCAAAACAATGTATCGTGTCTTTATTATCAGTTTTTAATATACCTAAAATATCTTGCTGTGTATGTTCTGCATTTTGGACAGTACCATCAAGTTCTTTAATATCAGATAATAGACCATCTTTCGTATTGATTATAAATTCACGCTCATTAACCAACTTGTGTAATGCATCTAATTCACTTTTAACATTTTGAAGTTTTGTAGTCTCCTCTTCAATAACTGATAACAATGCAGCATTACTCATGGCTTCTAAAATAGACCAGTTGGTAGCACTCCAAATCTTATCAATAATAGAACGTTTGCTGTTCAACTCTATTAATTTAGACTCAATACTATTTTTACGCTCTATCAACTTCAACAAATTATCATCTAAATCATCATACTTACTTAATTGTTCATTGATTACAAGAACTTCCTCTTTTAATTTATCGATTTTACCCTTTAATTCTTGAATCAAATAAATATTCTTTTCATAGGCTGTTACATAAGTAAACAATGCTTTTACAAGATTATGTTGAGCCTGAAACTGTTTCTTAGCACTTTCAAAAGCAACTTGAGCACTAGGCATACGCATAATAGAGGACATATCTGAGGATAATACATCTAATACTGGCATAAATGTGTTTATATTAAACTTCTTACCAAGTCTCGCAGAAATTAAGCCCCATTGTTCATTACTCTCCGCTAAACGATCTGCTAAAAAGGTAAAATATACCTCATTAGATTTAACAAATTGATACTTCTTATCCTTAGCAAAATAAGATAAATCAACCTGTTGATTAGAGGAATCTGGATGAAATAATGTAGACCCATTAGTCCCCTCTTCCACAGAGGAAATATTTGGCAATTCTAATGTAATATTTTCAACGGCCTTATTATTTGATGAAAGCACCAGCATGCCATATAATGCAATATCACTAGGTATATCATAGTAAAAAGAGATCCCATCTCGGCCCACAACCTTTTTGAAGATATCATTTACATGATTACTTTCACAAAACTTAGTAGCACGTTCAACAATATTACTAGCAATGATATCCTTCAATAACGTAGTTTTTCCTGTACCAGGAGGCCCATTAACAGAAAAGACGTCTTTAGGATTCTCCTTAGCAATATTAACAGCAATTTGCTGCATAAAGGATAAGTTAAACTTTGAAGGCCATCTACCATATGGTAATACCTTCGGATTATACCATTTACGCATCTGCTTAGTATCTTTCAACAAATCATAATGCTCAATATCCTGATTAAGACTATTGATATAAGACAATACCTTATTATTATCCTTTAATGTATCGATGCGCTGTAAGACCAACTGTAAATCATCAAGGAAAAAGCTAGATTTTAAAACATTTACAGGCATTGTATCAGCTTTAACAAGCTGAATCTCCTCGGCCGTAAAGCCACAATAGCCATAAACATCGCCAGCACGGAACATGGTAACGCCCATAGGATCCAAGATATGCTCTTGTATATACGCATTGATCACACGTGCAGCCTTATCAAGGGATATCTTTTCTTCAGGAAGATTAAAACCATCCTCAATTTCTTTAACAACTTCATCCCAGCCATCTAACTTAATATCTTTAAACTCCACATCAGGCTGAAACATCATTTGATAAAGCACCCAAATAAAAGGAGCAATTTGTAGACTGCCCTCTTTATAGTATCCCTCTGCATCAACGATAAATGATGCACTATACACATTCCCTAAATATGGTTTTTCAGGATATTCAATTTCTAATTTATCAATGAAAGCCTCTAATATTTCAGTCCCTTTAACTACACATAACAGAACAGCATGTTCATCATCTAAAACATAGTCCTTTTCATCCTTAAAATATTTAATCTCATCAGTAATAGAGTAATTATAAGGATCATTTGGTAACGGGACTACATACGTAGAAACACGCGAATTTGTTCTTTTCCAATAAGGTTTTATTACAGACTGTTGATAAATAGTAGTTGTATCATTCTCAGTAGTAAATACAAGCTCATTAACATACTTCTTAGGAATTGCTTTATACTTAGGAACCTCTTTCGGTTGCAAACATTCAAGTGAATACCAATACTTTATAATTTGCTTTGCAGTATCTTTCATCTATACCTACCCTCTCATTAGACTAATAAAACTATTATACAGGTAGAAAAAAGAGATTTCATGAAAATAAAATAAAAACAGTCCAACCGTAAGGTCAGACTGTTTCTTAAAGATATTACTCAAATAAGAACATCTTATGTTTCTCATTTATTTCATAGTAATTTAATAACTAGTTATAACATAAAATATCAAAAATCCACCAACAAGAAAAGCGATTCCACTAACAACAACAGTTATAATTGTAGTATTACGCCAGATAGTACCATTCTTAATCATTTTATCATTACCATTAGCTTCGTTATAATATGTTTGTGATATATAGGCAAATAACCAAGAAATAGTTGAAAAAAAGGCACCTATCGAAAAGAAAACTAATCCCCATGCAATCCCTCTAATCCAACGTTCAAATTCAGTTCCCAAAATATTTCCTAGAAAAGCTAAGATAGCTATACCAGCTGCACCATTTAATAAAAGTAGTGTCTTTAAGCCGCCACTAGCATATTCTTTAATTAAAGATAATCCAATTTCAGACAATTTCAACTCTAATTCACTTACCTTTAATCGAAACTCAATTTCACTCATTTTTTCATATTTTTCATAATTATAATTATCAAAATTCTGCATATTTATCTCCTTAAAATTACTTGGGAACAGCGTAAGTTAATATATATTTTTAATGACTTTATTGTACCTATGAGAGATAAGCCGAAAGTTTTTTCTGGTACAACCCCTTGGACTCGAATTGAGGATATTGAAGGAAGATATATAAATACTAGTTTATCTGGCCAATTTGTATCGGATGAAACTATAAAATCAATGAACTTAAAAGTTATACCGAAAGGATCATTAATTGTTTCGGCTAGTGCTACATTTGGTGTAGTTGCGATTGTTAATAATGATTTGATTACAAACCAAACCTTTATAGGCCTAGTTCCTAACAAAGATTTTGATATCGATTTCTTATATTCTTTATTTGAAGCACCAACAACTAAAGGTAAATTATTAAAGTTATCTGCGGGGTCGACAATCTTTTACATAGCTAGAGAGTCCTTTGAGAATTTAGTGTTATCAGTTCCAAGTAAAGAAGAGCAAATAAAAATTTCGAAGGTATTTAAGTCTATTGATGACTCTATTACCCTTCATCAGTAAAAGCCATTTCTATATAATAATTCTCATGCTAATCCAGCCATAGATCGCATCACTAAATCAATATCTCTATTTTCCATTTCTTGAATAATATGGATATATGTTTTTTGTGTCGTCGTAATACTTGCATGCCCTAGTCTTCTTGCAACACTTGCAATCGATACCCCTGCGAAAAGTAACAACGAGGCATGAGTATGTCGTAAACCATGAATTGATATGACTGGTATTCCCAACTTTTTACAATACCGTTCTAATACACCATTTATTGTCGAATTGAATACACGACCTTTCACAAATATAGGCTTATCTTCAGGTAAGCCTTTAATTAGTTCTGAGAACTTTATGATTGTTTGCCAATCAAGCTGTATTTTTCTCACTGATGAGCGATTCTTCGTTGGCAGGAATCCACCATTTCCTTTATAATCCCACGTTTTATCCACAATCAATGATTGATGTGAAAAATCAAAATCCTTTGGCGTTAATGCTAAAGCTTCTGAAAATCGCATCCCAGTTTTTGCTATTATCAATATCAACCAATCCCAGTTAATCTCGGATGTCAACTTCAAGTTAACTAACAAGGTATGTAATTCAAACTGATTTAGATATTTGATTTTCTTTATTCTCGGTGACCGACCTTTTATAATAGCCTTCCGCGTCGGATCCCTATCAATAAATCCTTCATCTACTGCATCCAATATAGCTGCTTTAATTTGATGATGAAAGTCCATTGTTGTTTGTCGTTCATGAAACTCTGCATAATCATTTAATAATTGTTGATACGATATTCTGTTTAATTGTGAAAGCTTAAGTTCAGGAACTAATTTTTTTAACCATAATAGAGTTATCTCATATTTTCGCATTGTTACATTACGAATAGCCCCTTCTTTATAAATTCGTATCCACTTTTCGTAATAAATATAAAATAGTTCGGATTTTTCCTCTATTGTCAACATAATTCTACCCCACCATTTACGCTGTTCCCACATAGAAATGGCTCTTGCTGATGAAGGGTAATAGATTTATCAAGCTGATTAAATAGTGCACTAATTAATTCTTCCTCTTTGGGATTTGATGGTACATAACCATTAATATTATCAATAGTAGTTTTAGATAAACTAGGAACCCCTGTTGATTCATCAAACTTTTTCCAAGGCATCAATTGCATTAAATAGTATAAGAATAAAATTGAATGCTTATCTAATGCGGTAAGATAAAATAAAGTGTCTACTGTCCAAAAAGGTGCTTTGAGATATTGCGGCTTATCAATCGTTCCTTTTCTACCAATTCCTATGGCATCTATATTAGATAAAGACTCATTCACACTTAACATATAGCCACCAGTACCATACACAGGTATATCGCCTTGTTCTAGATGTTTATAGTCTTTACCGGAATTAACTTTTAAAATATCTGATAACTTACGCTGTTCCCAAGAATACAAAAAGAGGTAGAAAAGTCCTATTTAGTCTTTTCTACCTCTTTTCCTTACATTTTGACGCCTAATAGGGCTAATTGTTCGGCTATTTCTTTTTCAAGTTGTGCAATTTCTTGGTTATCTTGTTCAATCATACGGTTGATTTCATCAAGATCAAGTTCTTCTTCTTCCTCAAATGTGTCTACATATCGAGGAATATTTAGATTATAGTCATTCTCTTTGATTTCTTCGATAGATGCAACGTGTGCATATTTATCAACATCTTGTCTATTTCGGTATGTTTCAATAATTTTAGTAATATTTTCATCGCTTAAATTATTTTGATTTTTACCTTTTTCGAATTCATTACTAGCATCAATAAATAGTACATCGCGTGTCGTACGATTTTTCTTAAACACAAGAATTGTTGTAGGAATACTTGTGCCATAGAACAAGTTCGCAGGCAAACCAATCACCGCATCAAGGTAATTCTTTTCTATAATAGTTTGGCGAATCTTACCTTCTGCTGCGCCACGGAATAGAACACCATGAGGTAAAACGATTGCCATTGTACCTTCATTGTTTAGGTGATATAGGCTATGTAATATAAAAGCATAATCTGCTTTAGAGGCTGGTGCTAATTTACCATAGTCACTAAAGCGTGGGTCTTTAAGTTTACTTTCACTATTATCCCATTTAGCAGAATATGGAGGATTCGCAACAACCGCATCAAAGGAACGTGGTCTATCAATACCATCACGGTCAGGACCATCTGGCCAATCGCTTTCAAGAGTATCAGCATTATTTAGGGTCATATTATTATACGTAACACCATGCATCATCAAATTCATACGTGCCAAATTATAGGTTACTGTATTTAGTTCTTGCCCGTAAAAACTAACTGCACCTTGACGAGATCCATCAGGCAATTCATTACGAACCGTTAATAGTAGTGAACCAGAACCCATTGTAGGGTCATAGACTGTGAAAGTATCATTCTGAGATTTTATATTGCCAGTAACAATTTTAGCCAGAATTTGACTAACTTCATGTGGTGTATAGAACTCACCACCTTTTTTACCAGCATTAGCTGCAAACTTACCAATCAAATACTCATAGATCTCACCAAGTATATCTTTACCATTTTCATCTTTATACTCGATTTCATCAATTTTAGTAACTACAGCATTTAAAGTCTTCGTTCTACCTGCTGTTGTTGATCCAAGCCCAGAATCACCAAGATTAATGTAGTTAAAAATACCTCTAAAATCTGATGCAGCTTCTTTATTAATTTCAGCATTCTTATTAAAGTTTTCAAATAATCGTTGATAATCACTAGGAATAACGGAACCATTATGAATACTTTCAGTTAAAGAAGCCCATGTATCCTCAGGATTAATAGCATATCCCAGCGTACCAGCAATATCAATTAAACAAGCCTCTAAACCAGCGTCTTCGACAAGTTCCTTATATGCCTCATTAACAGATTTTCCATCTGAAATATCAACCAAATCACTATTAACTAAGTATTCTTCTTGGTGAATAGAAAGATATTTATAGAATAAAAATGGAAGAATGTAATCTTTAAAAGAACTTGCATCCATTGTGCCACGCAAGTCATTAGCAATCGCCCATAATTGGCTTGAAATATTCTGTGCTTTTGATTCTGCCATACAAAATCTCCTTTATTTATACAAACATCTGTTGAAGTAATGCTTTTTTCTGTAATTGTAAGTGATCTAACTTACGCTGATGAAGGGTAATATACAAATCTAACCTATCAAGTAGATTAGAAATTTTATTTTGCTCATTAATAGTAGGTAAATCTATGGTACCCTTACACAACTTATCATAGTAAAAATATAATCTAACGCCACCCTCTTGGTACTTCTCAATCAAACGATTAAATTGATTTGATTTAAACCAGTGCCATAAGAATTTATCATTGACTATATCTATAGTCTTAAAAACCTCATACAATGAACTAACAATAACATTATTAGGCTTATCATAATAACCAATTGATCCAACATTAATTCTGGCCGGATTATAAGCAAAAGAGTTTTGACTTACAATATAATACATGCTTTTATCAGCAGTTTTCATTGTTCCACCATTCTCAAATTGTTCATCCTGAGGAATAAAACCAAACTCATTAGAAATTGAATAGCTCTCATAGGGTTTGTTTTCTTTATTTTTTATACCTGATAAATATGTAATATCTGAAAACTTACGCTGTTCCCAAGCATCAGTAAATCCAGGAAAACGAAGTTCAGGATATCGTTCTCCATTTTTTGGAAAAAGTTTCTGAAGCAACGCTTTTTTCTTTAATTTAAGATTATTTAACTTACGCTGATGAAGGGTAATAATATTATCGATATTATTAAATAAACTTCCTATATTCCTTCTTTCTTTATCTTTTACAGGAAAATACAAGTCCCATTTATTTAATTTTGTAGTTGTAATAAAAGGTTGATCAGATCCAACTGCTTCTTTTTTAGTAAAAGTTAATACTTCTTTAGATAGTAACTGATAAGTAAAGTTTTCATCCATATTTACTTTAAATATAATTTTTCCTGCTCTTTGATAAAGTAAACTTTTCTTAATATCGGCAGGTATTCTTGATATTTTTAATGTCCCATCAATGATAGGACGATTCAATCCAAGAACTATATCACCAGGAAACAATAGACATTCCTGGTATTTATATTGATATTCATTTGGCAAATAGTTAATTTTCTCAAGTGAAATCTTACCAGCTTTAATCGATTCACCATTAATAATGGGAATACCTGTTTTAGTATATTCGCTTAACTTAAATGCGACTCCAGATTTAAGTATAAAAAGTTCGCCAAACTTACGCTGTTCCCAATCTTCAGTAAACCCCGGAAACCGCAATTTAGGTACTCTCCATTTTTCTTTACTCATCACAACCTCGCTTTCCCTTTATCATAACAACACTACCTTTCATTAACATACGAATCTGCAAATTTATATAAAGCCGCTACAAGTTCATTACCATATTTAATTTTATTAAGGCTTATAATGTCTTTATCTTGCGCTTTTGCTTGATATTCCGCACGAGCGTCTTTTTTTAATTTACTAATTCTACCTGTACTATCTAAATCCTGCTTACCAGCTGTATGTCGAGAAAAGAGATCTAATATTTCGTCATTACTGATAACATCAATGATTCCCCATTTTAAGCGGAAATCAAAAATATCATCTTTCATAATCATAGTATTTACATCTTCGATGACTTCCAAACTAGTTAACTTTACAGGATATTGGATAGTCTTTCCTTCTGGAGGATACGTACCTTTATAAATTGCATCAACCGCATTATTAATTTGTTTTGCATATTGGCGATCATCTAAAGCCATTGCAAAGTCATTAATTTTTTCACGATAATCTGCAGCTTCATCCATACGTTTTTCATGAACAGCATTCATTAATGCTTCTATCAGTTCAGTGAGATAGTCATAGTTAACACTAATTTGTTTTACATGTATCATGCGTAGTTCAATTTGAGCAACCGGTACATCATGATTTTCAGCAATACGCTCTTTCAAATCGTTATACAGAGATGTCGTTAACATTTCTTCTTGTTCAGGTGTCATCCCAAGCAATGTAACAAGTTCATCTGGATTATCATAGTCAAAACCAATGTCTTCTCCATTAACAACATCCGGATCATATTGTTTTAGCTTTGACATTCCCGCGCTATATGTACGCATAAGATTAAACATTTCCTCTTGCTTAGCTTCGCTTGCAGGAACTTCTGTAAAATTATCCGTCATATCTGCAAGGCGGTCTACCACTTGTTTTACTTCTTCAAATTGTTCTTTGAAAGGTTTTGCTAAAACGCCACTATCAACTAATACCTTCGTATCTACTAACGTTTCTTGTACATCAGCAGAGTGCTTATTGGCATAAATACTTAATGCTCGATTCATGAGCTCTTCGTTCTTAGCTGGCCATCTGTAATTGACTATACGGCCCCATGGCTTGCCTTGATTATCGGCAATACGATTTGTTCTAGAGTAGGCTTGAATTAGCATTGCATCCTTCAATGTACGGTCTACATAAAGTGTATTTAGTTGCGGTGCATCAAAACCAGTTAATAGTTGATCCACAACGATAACAATATCTAAATATTGCCCGTCTTGTGCTATACGATTTAAGCGTGTTGTTAAATCTTGAGTGTAACCTGATACATCATCCAGTCCAAAGCTAGTACCAAACATCTTATTATAGTGTTTCATGGCACGTAATAGACCATCATTTGTAGTTAACTGGTTATCACTATTATTAGTACTCATACTGAAAGTAATACCTACCTTTAATGTAGATAACCCACGCTTCTCACGTTCTTGATTCACTCGTTCAAATTCATCAAAGTACATTAAAGCCATTGGTGTACTAGGTCTATTACCACCTACATGTGTAGTAAGCATTGCATTATAAGCACCATCATTAGAACGATTTCGCCAATTTTTGAAAATATCTTCTACAACTAATTTTACGTGATCTAGATTGTTATCATAGAAACTTGGCTCTATCATATCATCCATATCATTATCAGTAAGATTAGCAATCTTTCGCTCAATATCTAGCTCATTCCAATTAGGATATTTCTCTTTATAGAACTTTGGCAAATATTCTAGTTTCATTTTGTCTTCTGCAATCGTAGTCTCGAAATCGACCTTGAAACCTAATACATTTTTATCTGCAATAGCTTCTCGAATTGTGTACGCATGTAACAACTTGCCAAAAACTTCATGTGTTTTGGTGCCTTTTTTACCGACCACCTTATCAAACATAGGGGTTCCGGTATATCCAACCCAAGCAGCACCTTTAAATACTTTTTGTAAATCTTCAAAACTTTCACCACCGGTAGACCTATGTGCCTCATCGACAATAAACACAAAGTTTTTCTTCGGTACTACAAAGTCTTTACGATTAATGAGGGTATTTAATTTTTGTACAGAAGTAACAATGATGCCATACCCTTTTTCATTTAATTTTTTCTTTAATGCCGAAGTATTTTCTGTTCCGCCAACGGTATCAAATTGTTTACCATCAATATCAATAGAACCTTCCGGGTCGTATGCTTTATAATTTGCCTCTGTTTGTTTCGTTAATGCTATACGGTCAACAACGAATACAACCTTATCAACATTTGGCAGGCGGCTTGCCAACCAGGCAGTCTTGAAACTAGTAATTGTTTTCCCAGATCCTGTTGTATGCCAAACATAACCTAATTTATTAATTGGCAAATCAAAATCAGCGCGTTTCAATTCATTTAAAACTGCTTTGGTTGCATACACTTGGTATGGTCGCATAACCTTAAGCATCTGTTTATTCTTGGTTCCATCGAGAATAGTAAACAATGTAGACATTTGATGTGCCATTGGTATGCTAAGGAACATATCTGCAAAGGTAGTCCAATTACGAACAACCTTATTATCATTAGGGTTTTGCCATTCAAACGCAAAGTCCTTATTAAATAATTCAGCCGTTGTATTCGCCATATATTTAATGCGATTTGGTGTCATTGCGACTAAAATTTGAACTGTGGAAAAAATATCACTATATTGTTTCTCTTGAATGTATTGATGCATCTGATTTAATGCTTCATCTACATGATGTTTAACAGATTTTTCCTCAATTTGAATAATAGGTAAACCGTTAATAAGTAGTGTTGTATCAAAACGACGTTCTGGTCGACCAGCTATTTGTGGCTCTCGTTTAACTTGACTGACCACTTGATAGACAGTATTACCTGCCCCAATTTGTTTTTGATCAAATACTGTTAAAAATACATGACGTCCATCATCTAAGTCAACCTCTACTTGGGATACACCATTGATACCATATAGAAACTGTCCTGCTTGATATGGAGTATACAATTCATTAATTACCTTTTGAACTTGTTTAAATTCTGTATCACTTAATGGTTGTGTCAATTGATTTTGATTCAATTGATATAAAATCTTGCGAAAATTCTCCCAAAGAGCCTCTGTTGTTTTTATGGTTGGTTCATATTTCCAAAGTTTACTTTTATAAACCTTCATATTACCATAAGCATCTGTTAAATCGCCTATTTGATTAGTATTATCTGTATTAGTAACAATCCCAGTTGATAGCTGCTCAATTAGTTTATTTTCAAATTCTAACTCTGTCATATTAGTTTACTCCCTGTAAGATGATAATTGCTTTCCGATATCTGTTATCTGCCACACGTTGTTTTAATGCTTTCAAACGTAATTGTTTAAAGTAAATCTCCCCTATTATATGTTGAGTTTCAATGGATGGTAATTTAGGTAACTGTATATCTTTTAACAAACTAAGACTATATCGTACTACCTGACTCCCTTGTAAATTCTGCTTAAACTGCTTTTTTATTTTAGTATTTTCATTAATTAAATAAGCCATAAACTTTTTATCTATCGGCGTATTTAAAGGCTCCATCCGAACATAGTTTTGAGTAAAAAGATAGCCTTCATGATCACTAGTAACAAGTGTAGCCATGCCAGAAATTGTACTAAATATTAAATCTCCTGCTTTAAGAGTAGATCCTTTATATTCTGTACGAATTTGTTTCCTATCACTCATAGCACCAGGTACACCTGTCAAATCTTCATATAACTCGTTCTGCCCATATAAGGTATACAACACTGCATTTTTACTAGTACTTTCCTCTAATCGATACTGTGATACCCCTGTATTACTATGAAATATATCTTTAATATACACTATATCACCTCTTCTCTAAATACAATTTTCATCTTGTTCTTATTTTTGCATGTAAAAAAATTACACCATATAACTTTTAACTAAAGTATACAGTGTAATTCATATAAAAGCAATTATATTTTTGTAATTTTTAAAAATTATACTTTTTCATTCTTTATCTGTTGTTCACGAATAGATTTTAATGTCTCACCTGATTCATTCTTCCATGCTATCAAGCCATTTGTTTGTTGACCAATGAGAAAATTCGCTGCTGTTGACGGACTATTTAACAAAACATCTTCAAGTAAACAATTGTTCTGATCCTTAGGTGCTCTATCTCTACGATTACGTAAAGATTCAGAAAGATGAGATGCTGATTTCTGTGAAACTTTACTTCCTTTTAATAATAAAAATCCTTCATTAGTCTCTTTTGCGGTTCCCCATACATCTTCATTATTTACACACTGACGCAAATATAATAAATTATCACTATTCGTACTAATATCTGAGGTTACATGATTTACAGGTGTAAAAAGTTTTTTACCTAGTAAACCAATTGGAATCATAGAAAACTCTATATATTCATTTAATTCACTAATTTTTTCTTCATTAACATTACCAATAGTTGGCTCAATGCCATTATCAACTTTATATCTACCAGTATCTTTTGCTAAATTATAGTATCTATTTTCTAAATAATTTAACTCAGTTGGACCAAAGCTATCATTTAATGTAGTAAGTATAATTGCTTCTGTCCAGAAATCTTTTTTCTCATCAGCATCATGTTCCATAAGCCTCAAAAGGACACCCTTATCATTTTTACGTAAACCAGCCTGCCCAATATATACCATTGGTTCATCATTATCATTAGTCCCAAAAAGCATATATATTGAACTTTGCTTTAATGCAAGAATATCTTTACTTTCATTTAATAATGCACGTGGAATTTTATAAACTACCCCAGTCCAATTAGCTAATGTACATTTAGTCCGACCTGTAACTTCACCATCTAATAAAAATAAACTTACATTCTTAGATTTTTTCATACAGTAATCCCCTTTACAAACTAAAATTCATCATACACTCATTTTATATCAAACTAACAGAAAATTAAATAGGATTTACCTCTTCTCCACCAATCGATAGCTCATATCGACCATCATCTTTAGCTTCTCTATATCTTCATACCGTTCTATATCCACCGATATCCAGTGTTGTTTGTTCATATGATAAGCAGGATAGATTCCGCTTTCATGAATCAGATTAGGAATCAAATCAGGTTCACATTTTAGATTGACTACATCCATGAGTTCATTTGCTTCCAGACCTACTTGATGCCCCTTAATGGTAAAAATTCCAACAAACCATTTCTGATTATCTCTACGCCGAATAATAATATAATCAGGGTATTTATCCCACGGATAATCAACATCACAGATATATTCTTGTTGTAAATACTTAATCAAATCATTACGATTCATCATTTTTCCCTTATTTTACAGATGAGTTTTCATATATACCTTTAGGCATAGCTCCCATCCCAGCTTGGCTTTTAGCGTATTTGTCTTTATCATTTGCATTGTCTACATATTGAACTATATCGCGTAAGTCTTTTGATGGTGTTTTATAATCTAAATCGGCCATTATAAAGTGAGTATATAAGTATTTATCATCATATAATGATTGAATGTACATTCTAGATGTAGATCGTTCAACTTCCATATACATAGCAGGAGTAGCATCATTCCAAACTGTAGCGTATTGAATTGGTTTGTAATCAGAATACGGCTTATACATAATGAAGAATCGTATCAATTTATAATTAATTTGATGACGATTAGCTAACTCTTCCGGTTTTAATTCTCTCACCATAATACCTTCACGATATTTTTTACCATCATAGATATAAATTGCATCATTATCAGGGCCATGATAGGTTAAATCACTTGATTTTAACGTTTGGAACGTGAATCCATTAATAGTTATTGGTTTTGTTTTTGAAAGTATTTGTTTTGCTAGTTCAATTGAAGGTAGTACATAATTAACTAATGGTGACATTAGCTCTTTATACACGTACTCCTGATCATGTGTCTTTAATAGTTCTAGTTCCTTTTTCTTAATCAAATCATAACTAATATGATAAGACAGTGAAGGATCAGACCTTACGCCAAAATTAATAGCCCCTTCTAAAGCTCCACTTTTAATCTGCCCAATCTCCCATGTAGCATTTCTAACAGTAGGATACGAGAACGAATTTTCCTTAGATGGGCTTTCACCACTCTTACGAATAGTATAATGTATATTTCCTTCAATTAAGCGGAAATTTCCTTTTTGAACATCTGTAGTTAATGGGTCCCCTTTTATAGTTTTACCAAATTGGCTACTCTCTGGTACAGTAAATTTAATATTTGCCCCATTATCCTTAAGAATAAAAACAGAAGAAGACTGTTTTGTGGAATGATACAATTCCTTAGTAAAGTATAACAACTCATCTAGTGTCCATTTTTTAGACCCATTATTGTTATATTCATCTCGTATCTGATTAGCTATAATATTTTCAGTCTTTTGGACTTCATTACCAGTCTTACGATAATTCTGATATGCATCCTTTGATATTGTAGGATCTGCACCTGGTATGTTGATATCAATTGCTTGGCTTCCCCATGTCACACAACTAAAACATAGTGCAGCCATTAACACGCGTTTCATTATAACTCTCATCCTTTCACATACTCTCTCAAATAGTATATATGTATAGAATATCATATTTTAGTTGACCTATAGTAGTACAATATAAGTATAGAATTAAGGAGATGATACATATGAGATTTACAAAACGTATGCTCGTCATGACCTTTTTAGCCGTGACTGCTGCTGTATCTACGGGATTTGCTTATGATTATGTATGCAATGGATCACAAGCAAATTGCAATACCAATGCTCAGTATAAATGTAATGCAGATACTCAATACAATTGTAATACAAACGCTCAATACAACTGTAATAATAACAATACAGTTTGTAACAATACTAGCCAAAGTTATTGCGGTCCAAACTCTAATACAAGAGGATGCGGCGGATATAGAAGATAATATGATAAGTACACTAAAAGCCTATAGTACTGTATATGTACTATAGGCTTTTATAGAGTTTATAACAAGAATACTATTTAATGCATCAATGTACTGATAAGACACAATTTAAAGCTACACTTGTATTAGGAGTTCATGCGGTTAAAGTATTCAATGGCTTTTGGTGTAAAACCAATATAGGTATTACCAGCTGCGTACGGTCCTAGTTCATATGGTTGGTAAACTAGATCAATGTTCCCCTTACCGCGTAAGCAATAGTTATCGGTTACATATTTTACACTCCATCCACTTGGAATATAGCTCTTTGTATGATTACCTGTATAATAACTTAATACATGGGATCGTAATCCGTTATCCAATTGTGCTGCATTCGCAATTTTTATATAGTTATATAATGGAATGCGTTGACCTGTTACTTTATTATATACAAGACCTCTTGTATTATACATACCATGAGCAGCTCCGGTGTAGTAATAATAGGTAGTTAGTAGGATTGAAACAACTTGACTATCCTCATAGGTAACCTTATAGTTTTGAGAAACTTGATAAATATGTTGGTTGTAATACATATCCTTTGCTTCGAGTACATAATTTGCAATATCTGTATTAATAGCTCTTTGAGCATAAGCATGATCTGTATAAACTAAAGGATACTTTAAATCTAAATTTACATCGGATTGGCTACCTGTAACAACGGTTGCATAGGTAGGTACCGCCAACATAACACCTAACATAGAGGTCATACATAGCTTTTTAAAGATTCCCATAATAATGTCTCCTTTTACAAGCACCTTAAATAGGTTTATTACTATGTTAGTTCTACAAGCTATAATAAAACTCCTCTTTTATATTTTACTTTTTTGATAGTTTATTTCACTTTATAAAACAGCTAAAACGATTTAGTATTTTACACTAAAATATAAATGTAGCTATATCATACTTTCACCATACAAAAAGGACCCTCCAAAGAGAGTCCTTAATCTGTATTATTATGCTATTAAGCATTTTTAGCTACTTCCATAAACTCATTTATCTTATTTCTTATGAATAGTCATATTCTCAAAAGCTATACCATAAGCTTCTTTAAAGATATAGTTACCTACAACATATTTAGGATCACGCAAAGCTACATCAACGTATTGTTCTGGAATATTACCGAAATTCCCCAAAGCCACACCTTCATAATTAAAATCTTCCACACTATTTATTGTTAATTTCATACCAGAGTTAGCTTGTTTAGCATATATGAGAAGTGAATAGTCTTGTGCATACTGTGGAGTACGTAATACGCTGGCTACAGAATGGTTTATATCATAACGATAAGTAACTAAAACCTTATGAATATATGAGTTAGTTCTACGACTATTATTATTTTCAACCTCATATACAACGGCCTGTGCTTTATAAATAAACTCATTCTCTTCTACTCTTTTAATGGAACTTTTATCTACAAAATACGCAATAGCATTTTCTCCTGTAAGAATAGGAACATTATTCTTATCATTTTTAATAGCTTCCATTGATATAGCTTGGATCTGTAATGGTATTACTATACATACTAACAATAACATAGAAAATAATTTTTTCATTATTTTAATTCCCCTCTTTCAATATTTATTACACACATGATATCTATAGGATATCATATCATATTATAAAAGTATTGATAATCCATTACTTTCACCACATAAAAAAGGACCCTCCAAAGAGAGTCCTCAATGTATATGGTTATGCTATTAAGCGTTTTTAGCTACTTCAACAAGTTTAGCGAATGCTGCTGCATCGTTAACTGCCAAGTCAGCCAACATTTTACGGTTTACTTCAACGCCTGCTTTAGCTAAACCAGCGATGAAACGGCTGTAAGTTGTACCGTTGATGCGAGCCGCTGCGTTGATACGAGCGATCCACAATTGACGGAATTCACGTTTTTTCGCACGACGGTCACGACGAGCGTAGTACAACGCTTTCATTACTGTTTCGTTAGCTTTTTTGAACAAACGAGAACGTGTACCGCGGTAACCTTTAGCTAATTTTAAAATCTTTTTATGACGTGCATGAGCTGTAACGCCCTTTTTCACTCTTGCCATTGTATATTCCTCCTAAATTACGATGTATCGATCTAATAGTTAACGATTAAGCGTATGGTAAGCATTTAGCTACGCGTTTGTGGTCAGCTTTTGCAACCAATGTAGCTTTACGTAAATTACGTTTACGAGCTGGAGATTTTTTCTCAAGAATGTGGCTTTTGAAAGCTTTCGCACGCTTGAATTCACCAGTACCAGTTACTGCGAAACGTTTAGCCGCTGCGCGACGAGTTTTAATTTTTGGCATAATATAATCCTCCCAATACCTTATTTACTTACTAAAATCATGGTCATGTTACGACCTTCTAATTTAGCTGCTTTTTCAATAGACGCCGTTTCTTTGAGTTCTTCAGCAAAACGTGTCAACACTGCCATGCCTAGTTCTGGATGTGAAAGTTCACGACCGCGGAACATGATGGTTACTTTTACTTTGTTACCTTCAGCCAAGAATTTGGATGCGTTTTTCATTTTTACGTAAAAGTCATGGTCTTCAATATGTGGACGTAATTTGACTTCTTTCAAAGTTACGATTTTTTGTTTTTTCTTCGCTTCTTTCTCGCGTTTTTGTTGTTCATAACGATATTTACCGTAGTTCATAATGCGAGCTACTGGTGGTTTAGCGTTAGGCGCAATCTCCACAAGATCAAGATGCTGTTCTTCAGCCAATGCCAAAGCCTCACGGCCAGACATAATACCGATTTGTTCGTTTTCAGGACCTACGACACGAAGTTCACGAGCACGAATCTCTTCATTAATGCGTGGTGTATCCTTGCTAATAGCGTTCACCTCCAAGAGAATAAAAAAAACGGACGGCAAACACCATCCGAATAGAATTCTCTATATTAACCTCATACTTCTTGGTATTAGGTGAGTGGCGGATGGCCTCTGCTTCATAAATTACTTAATTATAATAACAAATTAGATAATGAAAGTCAACAACAATCTTAAGTTGCTCTCAGCAATTTATTATTACAACTCTTACAGTATAACAGAGATTATAAGTTCTGTATATAGGTATACTTACTGACACCTATCCCCCTTTATGTATACAATATTTCTATAGTATGATCATTAATTCTATAGAATAGAAAAATACGATACAATAATATATATAATATATTCTACCTAGCAAAGTATTGTCTAACTAGATATTATCTAACTGAGTATTATTTAAGTGAGTATTATCTAGCTATGTATTATCTAACTAGATATTATTAAACTAAGTATTATCTAACTAAGTATTATACAGTAATAGGTATTACACAAACTGAAAGGGGTTTTATTATGAGTATAACAACTAGTTCGCCTCCTCAAAAGGCTCGTACAACAGTTCAAAATATAGGTCTTATTCTTGCTTTTATTGTGTTAGTTGGCATTTTATTATTACCAACACCAGAGACATTATCTACCGGTGGTCATCGCATGATTGGTGTTCTTGTCTTTGCTATCATCTTGTGGATGACATCGGCTGTATCCTATCCAGTAAGTGCGACCATGATTACGGCACTCACTGCCTTATTACTAGGCTTCTCTCCAAATCCAGAAGCGCCAGCGAAAGCTATGGGCACAGCCAATGCCTTAAAGCTGATTATTTCAGGTTATTCTTCCCCCGCGATGATTCTCGTAGGTGCAGCTATGTTTATTTCTGTAGCCATGCGTAAAACAGGTCTCGATCGTCGCATTGCTATGCTTGTATTATCTAGTGTAGGTACAAAGGTAAGCCGCATCTATTTAGGTGTTATTATTACAGGTCTCATTCTAGCCTTTTTTGTGCCGAGTGCAACGGCTCGTATCGCTTGTTTGGCTCCAATTATTATCGGTATCGTCGAAAACTTAGGTATTGAACGTAAAAGCCGTGTAGCAGCCCTACTCATGGTAGGTGCCGTACAAGCAGATACATTTTGGAATATTATGATTCAAACAGCTGCCGCTCAAAACCTCGTAGCTGTTGGTTTTATGCAAACACAGATGAATACATCTGTAAGTTGGATTGATTGGCTCACAGCAGCTGCACCGTTCTCCATAATTATGGCTATCATTACCTACTTTGTAACGCAAGCTTTTATCAAACCAGAGTTTAAAGAGCTCGTTGGCGGTGATGTACAACTCGCTAAAATGCGTAAAGAAATCGGTCCAATGACATTTGATGAAAAGAAGCTATTATGCATCTCCATTGGTTTATTAGCATTGTGGGCCACAGGGGGTAAACTACACTCTATCGATACTACAACAACTACGATTATAGCAATTGCCTTATTCTTCTTCCCTAAAATTGGTATTATGGACTGGAAGTTTGCACAGCCAAATATCGACTGGGGATCGATTGTTATGTTTGGAGCTGGTATAGGACTTGGTTCCGTATTACTTAAAACAAAAGCTGCTACTTGGCTCGCACAGGTATTTGTAAATGCCTTATCCCTTGAAACAGCAAGTGTGTTCCTTTTGATTGCTATTATGGCTGCCTTTCTGATTTTAATCCATCTTGGATTTGCATCAGCTACAGCTCTCTCGTCTGCCATGATTCCTATCGTAATATCCATCGTTATGGGACATTCCGCAGAAGGACTTAATCCACTTGGCGTAACAATGCTCATGCAATATGCAATCTGCTTCGGTTTAGTATTACCAGTAAACTCACCACAAGGCATGGTAGCTTACGGAACAGATACATTCGACGTAAAAACATTTATGACTACAGGCATTCCATTAACCATCATCGGCTATATCATGATGCTCGTATTTGCACTTACATACTGGCACTGGATTGGAATTGCATAAATCTAAATATTCTAAATAAACCAAATACTCTAAATAATTCTAATATTTTAAATTAAACATACTATAAAAGGCTCTGTCTTATGACAGAGCCTCTTGATTTTTATATAAGTTTCAATATAAAACGTCTATATTCTTTTCAATGTAAAGCTTTCACAAACAATTATTTATTCTAATTCCTTACCTCTAAGTTCTGGAATTAAAAATACGGTTGCTAATATATCGATTACATAGATAATAGCCAAGAATGCAATTGCCACTTGGTACGAGTACATTGAGATAATCATACCTACTACCATCGGGCTAAAGCCGCCTACGGCGCGACCGATGTTAAATAATACATTTTGAGCCGTTGCGCGAGCACTTGTTGGATAAGCTTCTGCCATTAAGGCACCGTAGCCACCCATCATGCCATTTACAGAGGCCCCTAGAATAGCGCCGGCAAATAGCATAGCTGTTGGATCAGATAGTTGAGAGTAAATCAAGATAGATGCCACAGCACATACTTGGAACAAGATAAATGTTGGTTTACGACCAATTTTATCAGCCAATCGTCCAAATAACCAAATGCCAAGCATCATGCCACATACAGTTACGGCAGTCCACAGGCCCGATTTTGTAAGGGAAAACCCTAATTGCTTACTCAAAAAGTTAGGCAACCAAATCATAATACCGTAATAACCAAAGTTTTGAACAGATGTTAAAATAGCAACACCTATAGAGGTCTTTGTAGTTCTTACATCTTTTACTAATAACTTGAATGAGTTCGTATGGGAGTGTTCTTTAATTTCTTTACTTTGAACAAAGATTTCTGGTTCATGTAATTTCGCACGGAAGAACCAGGCTACAAAGGCAGGAATAATACCAACCATGAACATACCACGCCAGCCAATATAAGGAAGTAATACGGGCGTTAACAGTGCTGCGGCCAATACGCCTAACTGCCAGCCGATGGCAACATAGCTCGTCGCTTTTGCACGGTGTTGTGCAGGCCAGGCTTCAGCTGCTAAGGCCATACCAATACCAAATTCACCGCCTAAGCCGATACCGGCAATTGTACGATATATAAGAAGATCCCAATACCCTTGTGCAAAAGCACATAGGCCAGTGAATACAGCAAATAATACAATAGTCCATGTCAACACACGAACACGACCAAACTTATCTGACAAGGTACCAAAGATAAAACCACCAATTACAGCACCTACCAAGGTCCACGTCACAAGGGAACCTGCTTGACCTGTGGTCAAACCTAAGTCCCCTGAAATTAAGCTCAACATAAAGCCGAGAATCAAGAGATCAAACCCATCCATGGCATAGCCAATAGAGGAACCAATAACAGCTTTCCAACCGTATGAATTTACTTCTTTCATAGTCATTTCCTTTCGCTACTCACAGGTAACAATTAAAGAGAATATAATAATAAAATCCCCCTTATATAATCTCACCACTAATAAATTATACAGACTAATCATAATTGTGCAAGATGTGAGGGGGATTTTTATCAATATAAATAGCTAAACAGTAGATAATTAATTACGTTCTTTAATTTCAATCTTAATAGAATTAAAGAATTCTTCGAATGGTACAGAACCTAATTCATCACCGCCGTGTTTACGAACGTTAACTGTGCCTTCTTCAACCTCTTTATCACCCACAACAAGCATGTAAGGAACTTTTGCCATTTGTGCTTGGCGGATTTTATAGCCGATTTTTTCACTGCGATCGTCTACTTCTACGCGTACATAGTCACGGTGCATTTGTTTTGCCAATTCCTTAGCATATTCAACGTGTTTTTCAGAGATAGGTAAGATCTTAACTTGTACAGGAGCCATCCATGTTGGGAATGCACCTGCATAGTGTTCAGTTAAGATACCGATGAAACGTTCCATGGAGCCGAAACATGCGCGGTGAATCATGATAGGACGGTGTTTCTGACCATCTTCGCCAACGTATTCAATTTGGAAACGTTCAGGCAAGTTCATATCTAATTGAATAGTACCACATTGCCATGTACGGCCCAAGGAGTCTTCAATATGATAGTCAAGTTTAGGGCCGTAGAATGCACCGTCGCCAGGGTTAATTACGTATGGAATGCCTTTCGCTTCGATAGCATTACGCAATGCTTCTGTAGCTGCTTCCCAAATTGCATCATCACCCATTGCATTATCAGGTTTAGTAGATAATTCTACATGGTATTTCAAGCCGAATTGACTATAGATACGGTCGAACAATTCGATAACTTTCATCAATTCAGATTGCATTTGGTCTGGCAACATGAATACGTGAGCATCATCTTGAGTAAACGCACGTACACGGAATAGGCCATGTAATGCACCGGACAATTCATGACGGTGAACTAAACCAAGTTCAGCATAACGCAATGGGAAGTCACGGTAGGAATGCATTTCGTTTTGGTAAACCAAGATACCGCCTGGGCAGTTCATTGGTTTAATTGCATATTCTTCATCATCAATGATTGTAGTGTACATATTTTCACGGTAATGGAACCAGTGACCAGATGTTTCCCACAATTGTTTATTTAAGATGATTGGTGTGCGAATTTCTTCGTAATCGAATTCATGGTGAACTTCACGCCAGAAGTTTTCTAATTCGTTGCGAAGAGCCATACCTTTTGGTAAGAAGAATGGGAAACCAGGACCTTCTTCTTTGATAACGAACAAGCCAAGTTCTTTACCAAGTTTACGGTGGTCACGTTTAGCCGCTTCTTCAAGCAAATGAAGGTATGCGTCAAGTTCTTCTTTCTTTTCAAATGCTGTACCGTAAATACGTTGCAACATTTTATTTTTTTCATCGCCGCGCCAGTATGCACCTGCAATACTTTGTAATTTGAAAGCTTTCACCTTGCCAGTGGATGCCACGTGAGGTCCTGCGCAAAGATCGATGAAATCTCCTTGAGAGTAGCAAGAGATGATTGCATCTTCAGGAAGGTCTTGAATCAATTCTACCTTGTAATCTTCATTTTTAGATTTGAAAAACTCGATAGCTTCTTGACGAGGCATAATGGATTTAGTAATCGGTAAATTTTCTTTTACAATACGGCTCATTTCCTTTTCGATTTTACCCAAATCTTCAGGAGTCAAAGTATGTTCCATATCGATATCATAGTAGAAACCCTTATCGATAGCAGGACCGATAGCCAATTTAGCTTCAGGCCATAACCGTTTGACAGCTTGAGCCAAGATATGAGAAGCTGTGTGGCGCAATGTATGTTTACCACCATCTTCTTCGAATGTTAAGAATGCTACTTCAGAACCATCTACAAGTTCTTCGCGAAGGTCTGTTAATTCGCCATTTACGTTTGCAGCTAGTACTTTTTTAGCCAAGCTGTTAGATAGTTGTTTTACTGCTTCCCCAAGAGTAGTGCCAGCAGCATATTCCTTCGCACTACCATCAGGTAAAATGATTTTTACATCTGCCATTTTTCTTTCCTCCAATTTATAAACTAGGATAGCTTTGATTTTATACTTTCACCAATAAACCTACTTACCACACAATACATAAGCATTGTGTAAATAGCTTGTAGAAATTGGGTAATAAAAAAAGACCTTCTATCCCTACAAACAAGGGACGAAGATCATTCGCGGTTCCACCCTAGTTAACTACCTATACGAATATATGTGTATAGTTAATTCACTTCATTAAGCCCGATAACGGTGGCGACCGTACTTGCCTACTTTAGGTTCGACAAATCAGTTTAAAGGGGGTAACTCTAATATATGTGTAAGGCATTTCCAGCATCTGCCTCTCTCTGGTACACAGGGATAAAAGAATCATGTCCTTTGCATCACTTTTACTAGATTATAGTATCATAGAGAATTAAAAAATTCAATACAGTTTAACTGGAAATTTTATAAATTCTATACATTAAAAATAACGGCCCGAATGTATCGAGCCGTTTTGTAAGATCTATTAACCTTTGAAAATTTTGCTAGCTCTATTAACGTTTGAAGTTTGTAGACAGCATAGCACCAATTACTTTTTCCAATTTGCTAGTGGAAAGGTCTGGACCTTTGTAAAGTGTTAAGAGCACGTCATTAGAGTTATCTTGTTTAGATACCATCATAACACCGCTACCACGAGCACCGTTATCATCGTAATCTTTCGCTACAATAACAAGGTTCAAATAATGGTCCTTCATGTATGTATACACCTTGCTTGTACGCGCAGAAGAGCCGATCATTTTTGCCATATTCATGCCACGGTTAAATACGATTGCATTTGCATTATGTGGATTTGCCGCTAATTGTTGCTTCTCTTCTTCATTTAGAGGCATGAGGTTTACCATGAGGGAGTCACCCATCTTGCCGCGGAACATGGCTGGCATCGTTTCGCGCACGTCATCAGGAATACCTGTGTCAGCAGTCAATTTCAATTCCTTAGGAACGGTCATGTATAAAACGCCCTTGCTATTGCGTCCCACCTCTGTCGTACTGAGGTCTACAGCGCTAAGCATAATGGAATCTTTAATGGTCGCCACTTGATTAGCCAACGGTTTTTCAGGAACGCCACGGCTCGCCAATTGTACATCGCCAGATTTAGTTTTCTTCAATGTTTCCACATTCCAGCTTGCACCTTTTTTATCTGCATCGCTTGCTTCAGTGAAAGCATTCGCCCCATCCTTTGTACCTACATATACATAGGTTTGAGCCGGGATGATGGTATCTGGTGCACCAGATTTATTGAATGCCGCACCGTATACTACATTAGGAATCACAGTAGAGCCAATTTGTAAATTGTTGTTAGTTTGGCTTTCCACATCAAAATTGATATTCCCTGTAAACGTCATATCAGGACCGTGGTTGATAACAACCACATCCCCTGCTTGAGGAATGATTACAGGACCTACAGGGCCCGCCATAGCTACACCTGCCATAGATACTCCAAGGCAAGCTGTTAATAATGTGCGTTTCAAAATAGATTGTTTCATAGATATACTCTCATTTCTCTACAATTTGTATACATTTGATGTAATTGTAAATCTAGTATAGTCATAAAATTCCCTCATACGATTTACAATCAAAATTATACTTAATCTTCTATAGTGACATAGTTGGATAAGCTACTCAATACTTCAAGCGCCAAGGGCCTTGTAGATGGTGTACAGCGCAACATACACCGCCCACTCGTATCTACCGAGGTCATAACACCTAAATATTCATAGCCTTCAATGATGCGATTGATGAAATTCGTATGCTTAGGATCAATGTGAAAGTACACATACGCTTCTTCTCCAAAGGTTGCTAAATCGGGTACATCTGGAAATGCACCGATTGATTTACTCGGCTCTAAGGCTGTACCACTCATAAACTATTCATCTTCTTTAGGTTTGCACTCACGGCGCATCATGGAGTAAGGTTCAAGAGGTGTATCCATATAGATGCGAACTTTCATTTGTGCATGCGGTGCTACATCGATAGGATTGCCATCTTCATCTGTCATTTTTTCGATAACAGTTTCAACGAGTTCCCCTTTTGGTTGACAGAATTCTACCCTATCACCCACCTTGAAGTTATTACGTTGTTCAAGATCAACGTATTTTTCTTCTTCGTTATAACCCATAACTAAACCGATGAAGTCATGGCTTTGAGTATTCGTAGATTTACCATAGTTTTGAGCCGTTTCATCAGGACGACCTTCAGCAAAGCCGTCTGTATAAGGGCGATGGGAAATCTTCTCTAATTCTGCAATCCATTCTGGACGAACGTACCAATCTTTACCTTCTTTAAGGTATGTATCAATCGCTGTGCGATATACTTTTGCCACTGTGGCACAGTAGTGAACGGATTTCATGCGACCTTCGATTTTAAGGCTATCAATACCAGCTTCATATAGATCTGGAATGCGGTGAATCAAACACAAGTCTTTAGAGTTAAAGATATACGTGCCATGTTCATCTTCTTCGATTGGGTAATATTCACCAGGTCGATTAGATTCCACAAGAGAATATTTCCATCGACAAGATTGAGAACATTGACCACGGTTCGCATCGCGATTACCTGTCATATAGTTAGACAATAAGCAGCGACCAGAGTAAGAAATACACATAGAACCATGTACGAAGGACTCAATTTCAATATCTACATGATCCTTCATTTCTTTAAGGTCTGCTAAGGATACTTCGCGAGCCGCTACAACACGTGTGGCACCAAGTTCTTTCCACATTTGAACTGTATGCCAATTCGTAGTAGACGCTTGTGTACTTACGTGAAGCTCTAAACCTGGAGCTACGCGCTTAGCAAGGCTAAAGATACCCATATCGGCAACGATGATAGCATCAACACCAATGCTTTCAAGGAATTTCAAATAGTCCTCTAAACCTTCAAAGTCCTCGTTGTGAGGGATGATATTACATGTAACATGAATCTTTTTGCCATGTGCATGTACAAATTCTACAGCTTCCTTTAATTCCTCATCGGAGAAATTAGAGTTACCTGCGCGCAAGCCAAAACGTTTGCCTGCGCAATATACGGCATCCGCCCCATAGCGGATAGCCATTTTAAGCTTGTCCATATTACCTGCAGGACAAAGCAATTCCATAAAATGTTCTGCCATTATTTGTTGTGCCCTTTCCACACACTCACACTCATACCATCACCCATGGGGTAAATAGTAGTGTTAAACAATTCTTTATTTTCAACATATGTTAAGTATTCTTGTAACCGTTTTACGATGGTTTTGAACCGTTTTGGTGGTTCCTTATCGCCCCTTACATAGCCTCTAAAGAGTACATTATCTGCAAGAATGACGCCCCCTTCTTTCACATGTGGCAAAATAAGTTCAAGTTGTTTTAAATATTGCCCCTTTGGACCATCTAAAAACACTAGATCATATTCGCCTGTGAGTTCCGTTAAGACTTGAGATGCATCGCCTTTCAGCAATGTAATATTATCGGCATAATCGGATTGGTTAATATAGTATTTCGCCATTTCGTGACGCACATCATCCAGTTCAATGGATGTAATATGCCCCTCTTCCTCGTCGAGTAGCGGAGCCATCAACAAAGCGGAGTAACCAATGGCGGTGCCCACCTCTAACACAGAGGTGGGCCGGTATAAACCTATTAACTCTTCAAATAGATGAACCTCAGACTCTCGTAAAATCGGTACATCATTAATCATCGCGTAAATACGCTGTTCATTTAAAATATCATTTAATGTCATGAAAGTAGATTAAATCTCCTACATTATCTATTGTTAGTACCACTAGGAACTACCAACGTAGAGCGTTCAGCAGGATTTGCAGGTTCTACCTGAATTTGTGGTACTTGTTGTGCATTAGGAATAACATTCTGCATCGATTCAGGTACAGGTGTCGTCGTTGGTACATACGTATTGTTATTTGTATTATTTCCATAGGATGGAGCAGCCGGCGTGACTTGCGTCGATGATTGATTTTGTGTTGAACCTGGTACAGGATCTGGAATCTCAGCTGCTGGAACTGTAGTTGGTGTGTATTTATAACTAGGTTCTACGTCAACATATTGAGAATCTGCTTCCACCGCTTCTGCAGAACTATAATTATAATTAGGCTCTGTAGTCGCTACTGCTACGTCATAGTTAGGACCAGCTTGTGCAGCTACTTCCGTATTAGCAGAAGAATTTTTTACTGTGTCAGCACCATAAATTTTATTAACCGCTGCTAAATGTTCTTCGTAAGATTTAGAGAAGTGATTATGCCCCTCTTTATCTGCTACGAAGTATAAATAATCTGTATTTTCAGAATGTAATACTGCATCTAGAGCTTTTTTACCAGGATTTGCAATTGGTCCTGGTGGTAAACCTTTAGATACATATGTATTATATGGGCTTTGCAATTGTGTATCACCAATCGTTACATTTTCTTTCGCATAGCCAAGTACATAGGAAATAGTCGCATCAGATTGCAATGGAATACCATGAGCTAGACGCTTTTTGAATACCCCTGCAATAGTTGGACGGTCTGCATCAAATAAAGATTCTCGTTCAACAATAGACGCCAAGGTTACAAAGTCATGAATACTCATATGTTGAGCTTGAATTTGTTTCTTCACAGCTGGTGTAAGGTAACGATTCATTTCGTCAGCCATCATTTGAATAACATCACGAGGCGTAGCACCTACGGGGATTTCATACGTGCTTGGGAACAAGAAGCCTTCTACAGGATATGTAGCAGGTTTTGTACCTTTCATATAAGGGTATGGTACATAGGTCTTAGCTTCAGCTAAGAAGTCCTTCGCCTTCATAATTTGATTCTTTTCAAGAACGATAGCAATATCACCAACTGTATATCCTTCAGGAATTGTAATACGAATAGATTCTACATGACCTTCTTGTAATAAGGAAATGAGTTCACGCACAGTTACCTTATTAGGTATTTGATAATGGCCAGTTTGAAGCTTATCATTGGTGCCACTCAAGTATAACCAGAGCTTAAAGCCCTGAGTTGAGCGAATAAGCCCTCTTTCAAAAAGCATATCTGCAATTTCAGTACCCGTTTGACCTTTTTCAATAACGACTACTTGTGTTCCATCATCTTGAGCAAAGGTATTCGGTACAAAGTACAATGCACCAAGGCCTCCACCAATAATTAATATACCTACAATAACTAGGATCAAAATATATCTTAAGGCTTTTCTCACGTTGTTGAGTTCCTTTCTGTAACATAACAGTATATCAATTCATTATACCATAAACTCTATATTTCCCCTATATAAAAGGGCAATGATTCCACTTATTCCATTTTATGCAATATATTAATTTTATATATTTGTTATGCCCTTAGCATGAATGAAGTCCCTTCTTTGTACAACAATGATAATGTATAACAAAATAAAAATAGCGCATTGTCCACTGACAACACGCTAAATTTATGCTAAAAACGATTATTCGTCTTCATCCATGTCTTCATACAGTTTTACTAGAGTTTCAAAGTTTTCATCTTCTTCATCCAAAGGTACGTATTCTTCTACGCCTTCTTCATTTGTTTCGATGCGAGCCAAGATCATGTACGTGTCATCTTGACCTTCATGGTCGGCATCTTCATCTTGTACATGTACAAGAACGGCATACTCTTGACCTTCATGGCTCAAGATAACATCTTCTGTGAAGTATTGTTTATTACCATGTTCGTCTTCGAATTCCAAATAATACACTTCACCTTCAAAATTTTGGTCAACCATTGGAAACCCTCCTTAAGGAAAAATACTTATTTATTAAACTGCAAGCGATCTAGATATCCTTGCAAAATTACAACCGCTGCCATTTTATCGATAACGGATTTACGCTTTTTACGGCTCACGTCAGCTGCGATGAGTTGACGTTCAGCCATAACAGTAGATAACCGCTCATCCCAATATGTAACAGGTAAATCGATGACTTCCTTCATTTTTGCAACGAATTCTTCAGTCTTTTCAGCCCGTTCACCTTTTGTACCATTCATATTTTTCGGCATACCTACCACAAGTTCATGTACTTCATATTCAGAAATGAGTTCTTGTAAGCGATTAAAGTCTTTTTCCAGAGATGTTCTACGAATGGTTTCAATACCTTGTGCTGTCATGAGCAGTGCATCGCTACAGGCAATACCAATAGTACGGCTGCCTACATCTAATGACATAATTCTCATTATAATTGTTTAGCCTTTGCGTATTCTTTCAACAATTCTTCAATCAAGTCATCACGCTCTAAACGGCGGATATCGGAACGCGCATTATTATAACTTGTTATATACGCAGGATCTCCAGAGATTAGATACCCTAAGATTTGATTAATTGGATTGTAACCTTTTTCTTGAATAGATTGATAAACGCGAGTGAGCACCTCTTCAGCGGTCATCGGTTCATCGTCTACTTTACGGAATAACATGGTTTCATCTGAAACGTTCATCGTATCCCTCCTTTTTATTACATCGGCAGATTTCACCATACAAGTGAAATCTCACCTACTATTATACTTGAATTAAAGCTACAAAGTCAGTAACTTTTTATGCATTATAAAAAATTTCTATAACAGATACAAGTATAATTATAAAATTATATGCCTATTGTAACATAGATTTTAAGGCTTCACCACCAGCTTTTAATGCTTCCATTAATTTAGCTGGCTCTTTGCCACCTGCTTGTGCCATATCCGGACGGCCACCGCCATTACCTCCAGCTACTTGAGCTGCTGCTTTAACAATATTACCTGCTTTTGCACCTTTAGCAACGACATCTTTAGATACTTTACATACAAAGTTTACCTTATCATCACCCATAGCAGCGCCTACAAGAACCACACCAGAGCCATTCAATTTATCAAGGCCCATATCAGCTAAATCACGCAATTCATCGATGGAGGACGCCTTTACAGCTGCGGCAACAAATTCAACATCACCTATCACAACTTTACCAGCAACGATGTCAGCTGCACCCGCTGCAGAAACTTCTTTACGAATTTGTTCTAATTCTTTTGCTGTGTCTTTAGCTTCTGTCAACACTTGGTGTAAGCGTTCTTCTATTTGAGGTGCTTTAGTTTTAAGCTCGCTTGCCATGCGTTCAATAGTCAAACGATCTTGTTTTGCTGCATCGAGAGCTGCACGACCTGTAATCGCTTCAATACGACGTACACCAGAACCGATACCAGCTTCAGATGTTAAACGGAAAGAACTAATGAAAGCTGTGTTGCCTACATGAGAACCACCACATAATTCAACGGAGAAGCCAGGAACCTCTACAACGCGAACTACATCGCCATATTTATCACCAAAGAGTGCCATCGCACCTTTCGCTTTTGCTTCGTCCATGGACATTTCAGCGATAGCTAGGTCCGTAGCTTTTAAAATTTCTTCGTTTACAAGTGCTTCGATTTGATCAAGTTCCTCTTGTGTTACAGGGGAGAAATGAGTGAAGTCAAAACGCAAGTAATCAGGAGTTACTAGAGAACCAGCTTGGTTAACATGCTCGCCAAGAACCTTTTTCAATGCTGCATGTAACAAGTGTGTTGCTGTATGATTGCGGGCCATTGCTGCGCGACGATTTGTATCCACTTCAAGCGTTACATCGTCACCTTCAGAAATAGAACCTTCTATAACAGTACCGATATGATATACAGTGCCTTCTGGTAAACGTTTTGTATTATGAACCTCTACCTTACCCATTGGGCCCACGATAAAGCCTGTATCACCTAATTGACCGCCCCCTTCAGCATGGAAAGGAGTAGTGCGTACGATAACAGTAATTTCATCGCCGTCAGCTGCTGTTTGCAAGCGTTCAGAACCTTTACCAAGCATCAATACGGAGGATGCAGTTTCTGCTTCATCTTCAACAAGTTCTTCATCTTTCAAGAATGTAATGTCTGGTGTTGCTACCTTCGCATCTTCTTTTACACGAGCTTCACGAGCGCGTTCGCGTTGTTCTTTCATAGCAGCTTCAAAACCTTCATGGTCGATTGTAAAGCCGCGTTCAGAAGCTATTTCCTCTGTTAATTCCCAAGGGAATCCATATGTATCATATAGTTTAAATACTTCTGTACCAGGAACAACAGTTGCTTTTTCAGCTGCAAGTGTATCAATCAAGGAGTTTAATAACTCAAGACCTTGTTCCAATGTTTGGTTGAAGCGTTCTTCTTCATTTTGTACAACACGCTTAACGAAGTCTTGTTTTTCAGCGATGGATTTAATACCAGGGCCAAGAATGTCTACGACTACATCAATAAGTGGTGTTAGGAAGATACCTTCAATACCAAGTAAACGGCCATGACGTACAGCACGGCGTAAAATACGACGCAATACGTAGCCGCGACCTTCGTTGGATGGCAATACGCCATCGGAGATCAATGCAGTGACAGCACGAGCATGGTCAGCAATAACCTTCAAAGAAACATCTGTATTTGGATCTTCGTTATATTTCACACCGGCCCGTTTTGCAGTGGCTTCAATAATTGGGAAAATCAAATCGGTTTCAAAATTTGTTTTACAACCTTGTAATACGGAAGCCAATCGTTCAAGACCGGCGCCTGTATCAATATTTTTGTGTTGTAATGGTTCATAAGACCCATCTGGCATTTTATTGAATTGTGTAAATACTAAGTTCCAGATTTCAAGATAGCGATCACAGTCACAACCTGGTGCGCAATTAGGGTCATCACAACCATGTTCAGGACCTTGGTCGAAGAAGATTTCACTGTCAGGACCACATGGGCCTTCACCAATTTCCCAGAAGTTATCTTCAAGGCGTGTAATATGGCTTTCCTCTACGCCACAATCATTGTGCCATGTATCATACGCTTCTTGGTCATCTGGATATACAGTAACATATAATCTATTTTTATCGAGTTTAATAACTTCAGTTAAGAACTCCCACGCCCAGTGAATCGCTTCTTTTTTGAAGTAATCACCGAAGGAGAAGTTACCAAGCATTTCAAAGAATGTATGGTGACGAGCTGTGCGGCCTACATTTTCAAGGTCACCAGTACGCATACATTTTTGGCTTGTTGTAATACGATGACAAGGAGGTACCAACTTACCTGTAAAGAACGGCTTCAATGGCGCCATACCTGCCCCAATCAATAACAAAGACGGATCGTTTTCTGGTATAAGAGAAAAACTATCTAATTTTAAATGTCCTTTACTTTCAAAAAACTGCAAGTATGCTTGACGCAGTTCATTACCCTTCATGTGTATATTCCTCCTAAAATTATTTACTCTTCATTATAACTCAAAAACGATATAAAATCTATTAAAAACATTGAGATTATGCGGAATTTACGCACTTTCACACCAATTCAAGCAAACCGCAAAAAATATAATTTTAAATCCATATTTTTTACAATGAAAGTAAAAGTCAAATTTAATCAATGCTAGTTAAATCATAAATAATGAACATAAAAAGAGGTTATACAAATCAACAAAACAAAATTGATTCGTATAGCCTCTTTTATAGCTAGTTATTAAATTAGCGTACAACGCGTTTTGCACCGATGTAACGTTCACCCCAATAGCCAGTATCAAGATCTGCTACTGCAACACCACGACTGGAAGTGGCGCTGATGAACTTGCCATCACCAATATAAATACCGGAGTGAGATGGACCTGGTTCATAGGTTTCGAAGAATACCAAATCCCCCGCTTTCAAGTTCGCACGAGAAACTTCAACACCTACGTTATACTGTTCATCTGCCAAACGCGGTAAAGAAATACCTTGTTTTTCAAATACATATTTAACATAACCAGAGCAGTCAAAGCCACTTGGAGTTGTACCGCCAAATACATATGGTACACCACGGTATTTGTCAGCTTCTGCCAAGATTGCGTGAATGCTGCTAGGTGTTTCATTTTTCGTAATATTGTTTAATTTAACGTTCTTGCCATTAATGGAATGACCAGCGATACGACGGGATGTCGCATTACTGTTTGTAAAAGCGGATTTCGTTGCTACTGCTTTAGTCGCTGCATTTTGGGTCAATACTGCCTTCGTAGAACGAGGCGCGCCCATCAATGCATTATACGTAGCAGGACCTACGATACCATCCACCGGAAGGCCACGATCTTGTTGGAACAGACGAACTGCCCACTTCGTTTCCTTACCATATACACCATTTTTATCTGTAGCATTATAGCCGTGTTTAATTAGTTGTTGTTGAACCGCTGTAACACTTTTGCCCTTATCACCATATTGTAATGTTGTTGCGCCAACCATGGCTGTTGTGGCACACACAAAAGTTAATGTTAATGCCGTTATTTTAACCTTACTATATTTTGACTTCATATGCTTCCTTTCCAAAAAACTTTTAAAGTAAGTTATTTATTCAAAATATACTAACCGTCTATTTATTTGCATTCACAAATACAGCTAGTCTTCTTTGCTCTTGTTGGTATAAGCCTCTGGTGCCATAAAAACATCTGCACTACTTGGTCCGAGTAACGGAGCCTCTTCATGCTCTTCAAAATTTATAGCTGACTTAACCCAATACAAAGGCCGTTGCTTCACCTCTTCAAAAATACGACCTACATACTCGCCAATAATTCCCAGTCCGACGAGTTGAATTCCACCAATAAACAAGATTGATACGCCCAAGGTTGTCCACCCATTCAAAGCTTGTCCTGTAAGATATACATACAAAAGATGTAAAATGAGCAAAAAGCTCATTCCACCACAAAGTACACCTACATACAAGGCGGCCCGTAAAGGCACCCTTGAAAAAGCGGTTACACCATCCAGAGCAAATCGAATCATTTTACGCACACTAAACTTTGAGACACCTGCAAATCGAGGTGGTGCCACAAAGTGCAACTCTGCTTGTCTGTACCCTAAGGCGCCGACAATACCACGTAAAAATCGACCATGTTCTCTGAATCGTTTCAACGTGCCTAATGCTTTACTATTCATGAGGCGGAAATCGGACCCGCCTTCAACAATAGGAACATCGGCCATTTTGTTCATTAGTTTGTAATAATACTTAGACGTGAAAGATTTAGCCCAACTAGCGTCATCAGTTGAATCGCGTATGGTACGCACCACATCATACCCTGATTCCCACAATCGAACTAGTTCAGGAATCAATGCAGGTGGATGCTGCATATCACCGTCCATTGTAATGACTGCATCGCCATGAGCATAATCAAGCCCACATGTAAGTGCCGTTTGATGCCCAAAGTTACGAGCCAGCAATAACACTTTAACATGTTTGTCATTGAATGCAATTTCACGCAGTATCATAGCTGACGAATCACTAGATCCATCATCCACGAAGATTAGTTCATAATCATATGTGAGACCTGACATAACATCAGTTACAGCTTTATAAAAGTTCGCTATATTTTCCTCTTCGTTATATACAGGCACTACAATAGAAAGTAACATAAATCCTCCAAAGTATTTTACTCACATATTTTATGTTAATTAGTAAATTAAGGCAAATGCTAAAGGTTAACAATAAGCCTAATAATGTTTATAAAGCCAGTAAATAAGCCATTTCTCTATAAAACACCAACAAAACACTTCATTTATCTTTTATATAACTATAGCAAATTAATATAATATCAATTCATTTGTAAAACTAATTAATAAAACGATTTATAAAAAATATTTATTTTAGTAATATAGAAATAAATATGATTATTTCTTACTTTATTAACTATTAATCAAAAATTTGTATGTATTTTTATCACAAATTTACCGGAAATATCTATTTTCATCTATTTTTCATAAAAAAGGAGACCCATTAAGGGTCTCCTTTACTATAATCCAGCAGCATCAATCCAAGATTGTAAATCTTCCTCCGCCAGTTCCATATCCTCTATATAAGCACCAGCTACAACTGGATACTTAGCGACCTCTACGGTATGTAAAATTGAGTCATCACGACCATTTTTATAAGTCCCAATCCAGATTCCAGAAAATTGTGATTCATACCATTCTACAGGTTGATCAGTTTCATTAAAGTTAATCGTAATATGACCGCGTCCAAGTGTTTCTAATACTTCAACTTGTTCTTCCTCTGTTAAACCCGTTTTTTCAATATAAATCGAATATGTCTCACCAGTTTCACGCAAATTCTTTAGAGCCAAACGCAACTCATTTAAAACGGCGCGAACATTACCATAATTTTCAATCATAAATACTCCTATACAGAGACTATCTTTACATTCTATAAGCTATCTATATACTATATGAAATTTTCACTTTGTGCTTTAGGCTCAGCTACTACGCCCCATTCTCGTAGTACATTCAAAACACGCTTCTTAACCTCAGGCAAGGCGCATTGTACCGGCTCGCTAGGTTCAAAACCAATTTCCAATGATTCCGGCTCTACACCGATAACCACTGCATCTTCTAATGGATCCTCTTGAATAGCACGGATACGTAAAATATCTTGCATTCCTACTTCATGTACAGAAATATGTTCCGTAAAATATTGTTCTAATTCCTTATGAGGAAATTCATATATAGTTCCTGGAGCATCTCCGCCATTAATAGCGTCTACAAGAAGGATTTTCTTCATACCACGCATATACGTAAGTAATTCCATTCCCATAGTGCCACCGTCAATAATGGAAATCGCAGGCGTAAATGTGAAAGATTCTTTCAATTCTTTTACTACATGAACACCTAATCCCTCATCGGTAAGCAAAATATTGCCGACTCCAAGTAGGATAATTTCATTGTCTCCATCATCATAAAGGCTGTTTAAATCAATACGCGGACCCTTTGAGTCCGCGTATTGTTCCAAGCCACTAATAATATCAGTACTTGTTTTAGTCATTTTCTTGTAATTCTCTTTCTCTAGGATCATTAGGATCACTTGGACGATATGTAGTACCAGATGGTTTATCAATACGTTCCCCACGACGACGTTTACCATTGAGGTCTTCAATATCAATTGGATCATGAGCGTAATATTTCATACCGGAAACCATAGCCGATACTTCGCCCGATTCCTCCATAACATCTTCTCGGAATGCCATATACACGTGAACAATAGTAAAGAACAAGAATCCCCACGCAATGTAGTGATGGATAACATGAACTTTATATTCACCACCAAATAATGTGACTACTGGTGCAAATAAAGTTCCTAAAACACCATTAGGGTCAATCATAGAATACATTGCAAAACCCGTTAAGATTTCAAAGAAAAACATAATGTATACCATCATATACGCAGTTCTAGCTAAAGAATTACGAAGCCAATGATGTTCATGTTTTTGAGGAATCATTAAATAGTGCAATGTTGTTTCTTTAAGACCGTACCAATACCGTTTTTGGCGGAATTTAGGTAATAATCTATCTCCTCGATTCCAAAGAGCTCCTGCAAATCGGAAAATAAAGGAGAATGTTAAGATAACCCCTGCAGTGAAATGGATACGACGCATAGTTTCCATAGAGAACCAGCCATCAATAGCAAAAGTTGGCTCTGGATTACCTGTGATAGCTGCAAATCCGGGATCACCGATATATAGACCTGTCCAAAATAATGCAGTTACGCTTAGCACCATAGTCCAGTGGAATATGCGCAGCCATAGACTAAATACGACATACGCCTTTTTGTCAGTATGTATTAACATAAGTCCACCACCCTTTATTTACACAATGCATCTGTATTGACGGAAACAATTTTTTCGCCTTTTTTATTGTATAAATGGGTTGCACATGCCAGGCATGGATCAAAGGAGTGAATTACCTTCAAAATTTCAAGTGGTTTATCCGCAATTTTTACATGTGTATCAATCATGGAATCTTCATAGGCACCATGTTCATTAGCTGCAGTTTTAGGGCATGCATTCCATGTAGATGGTACGATACATTGATAGTTTGCAGAGCGTCCATCTTTAATATGTATCCAGTGCCCCAAACCACCACGAGGCGCATCTACAAGACCAACACCTTTAGCATCTTTATCCCATGTATTTGGTTCAAACTTAGTCATATCCGCTACTGTAGTATCACCATTTTTAATATTAGATACAAGTTTGTTAAAGAAGTATTGGCTAATATTTGCCGCTACTTGTGCATCAAGGCCACGACATGCCGTACGTCCCACCATAGTAGTCATCCATACATGAGCTGGTACACCCAATACTTGTGATACTGTATCAATTTGACGAACAATCATAGATTCAGCCCAAGTTGGGTCTTTGATTATGCCTTGTTTTACCTTTGTATACACAACAATATATTTTGCTAATGGACCAACCTCTGCAGTTTTCCCTTTGAAAGTTGGAGATTTAATCCAAGAATATTTTTTATCTTCATCAAGGAATTCCCATTTTTCTTTTGTACCAGATTTAGGACCTGTAAATTTAGGATCAGTAACACCTTCAATAGGATGAAGTGTTTTTGTTCCATCTGGATATGTAAACCAGGAATGATCAACCTCTTCACTAAGGTATTGAGGATCCATGAAATCTTTACCTTCTAATGGGATGAATGTTGCTTTATCTACACCTAATGCAAAGTTCTCAACAACACCATTGGAACGAACAATACATTTCTTATGATAGTCACCATTAGAAATACCGGTGTACGTATCATCAGGATAATCGCCATAGGACATAACGCGTTTCTTCGCAAGGCCACCACCATCGATCATACCTTTTTCTACATATATTTTACCGATAGCTAATAGATCTGGCACGTAGAAATTATCAACTAAGTCTTTAGTCAATGCAATAGATTGCTCTACAGCAGCAAGGCGTTGCGTATTAATAGGGGCATTCATATCATTCATAGAAATAGAGCATGGCATGCCACCTACGATGTAATGAGGATGAGGGTTTTTGCCACCAAATACAACATGAGGAATTACAATATCCCGTTGACGATCAAGAATGTTCAAATAATGAGATACGGCCATCAAATGAACTTCTGGAGGTAACAAGTTATAATCAGGATGATCCCACCATTGAGCGGAGAAAATCCCCAATTGGCCTGATTCAACTATTTTCTTAACCTTTTGTTGTACAGCCGTAAAGTATGCTGTAGTAGCCTTAGGAAACTCTTTAGGATAGGCAGAGTCTTTTGATGCCGTTTCCGCAGGTGCTAAACCGCTCACATTATAAGTTGCTAATACATCATTTTGTAATTGAGCGGTTTTAGCAGGATCTGCACTAAGAGCTGCTACCGGACTAACCCAATCAAGCGCATGTAAGTGATAGAAATGCACGATATGATCATGCACATCTAGACTACTATGCATGATATTACGTATATAGTTTGCATTTTTAGGAATTGTAATTCCAATTGCATCCTCTACCGCACGTAATGCTGCCAACGCATGTGTTGTAGTACATACACCACAAATCCGTTGTACGAACGCCCAAAGGTCACGAGGATCGCGATCTTTAGCAACAAGTTCGATACCGCGCCAAGCAGTACCAGAAGACAATGCGTCCTCTACTTTACCACTCGCTTCATCAACTTTTATTTCAACCCGTAAATGACCTTCAATACGGGAAATCGGATCTACTACTACGCGTTTCATTAGTGACCTCCTCCATTATTATGTTTCTTTTCATCCCATAAGCCTTGTTCTTTTAAGCGTTTTTCTTCTTTCATATCAAGAATTTTATTACGCGTAAGAGTTGCAGCACCATGAACGATAACTGCTGCAGTAGCACCAACAGCAGCTACTGTACCGATTGTATCAGCAGTCGTGATGGTATTAGCCAATGGAATATCTGGTAAACGTTTGTAGAATACGTCATTATCCCAGAAGCCCTTTTCAGAGCAACCAATACAACCGTGACCGGATTGAATTGGATAGGATAAACCATTCCACCAACGTAAGTTACCACAAGAATTATATGTTTGAGGTCCACGACAACCTACTTTATACAAACACCAACCAGATTTGGATGCATCATCGTCGAATTTTTCAACAAAGAGTCCAGAGTCAAAGAAGGCACGACGGTAGCATGTGTCGTGAATGCGATTGCCATAAAATTGTTTAGGACGGCCTTGAGAATCAAGAGGTGGAATTTGACCGAATAATGCATAGTGCATGATTACGCCAGTCATAACCTCTGGAATTGGAGGACAACCAGGGACCTTAATAATTGGCTTGCCAGATACAACGGAAGATACAGAAACTGTATTTGTTGGATTTGGTTTTGCCGCCTGTATACCGCCCCAAGAAGCACAAGAACCATATTCTATGATTGCTGCAGCTCCTTTAGCAGCTTCTAATAGGGATTCTTTAAATGTACGTCCACCTACTGTGCAATAAACACCATCTTCATCAAGTGGTACGCCACCTTCAACAGCCAAGATATATTTACCGGCTTTTTCTTTGATGATTTTTTCTAAATGTTCCTCTAATGGTGCACCAGACGCTGCCGCCAAAGTATCATCATATTCTAAAGAGATCATATTTAAAATAACATCAGAAGTAAAGGGAGAAGATGAACGGATAAAAGATTCACTACAACCAGTACATTCATGACCATGCAACCAAATCACTGTAGGTAATTCAGTTGTTTCGGCAGCCTTAACAACGGTGTCTAACATCGTTGGAGGTAGTCCTAAAATAGCAGTGAGTGCTACACAGGATTTCATAAATGTTCGTCGACTCAAACGGCGTTCTTGGAAGAGTGTCCACAAACTATTTATACGATTCTTCATGGAATATAGCCTCCTTACAACAACTTTGCGCAATATAATTATATTACTTAATAAACTACAACGTTTATGACGGAAATCATTTTATTAGCGTCCTCTATCACTTTGAAGAAGTTCAACCAACATGATGACAATCATATTTTTACTATTTTATTATATCACTTAACATTTTTGAAAACTATGAAATTTAACAAAAAAGCTGTATATAAGAAATTAACTTTCCTTATATACAGCCTCATGTTATTCATTTCCTAAGAATTCCTAGTTATTAATTAATCAGATAACTTCCTTTATTAGAGACTCAAGCATATCTGCTTTTTTATAGCCCACAAGGGAATCGAGCATTTTGCCATCGCGGAAGAATACTAAGGATGGAATACCATCAACATCTTCTTTTAACAAAATACCGCGAAGATTTTTATCTTCTGCATTAACACTAAAGAATTCTACTTGACCTTTTAAACGCTCTGCTACGTCTTCAATCTCTGGGCGCATAACAGTGCATGGTTCGCACCAACCAGCCCAAAAATCAACAATAGCTAAACCTTTAGCGCCAAGCACTTTCTCATCAAATTCTTGTACACTAGTAATTGCTGTAATTGCCATGAAGTTCTCCTAACAAAGATCTACAATCTTATATACTATCAATTATATGTTAAATATAGAAGCAAGCAATCAATAAGCCGAGTTCTGTTCCGCTTGCGCGGTGACGATTATCTTTCTAGGCGTACAGTCGCCTGCACGCTCGAGCGACACAACCCGGAAGGTAGGCGGGACCACCCTTAACCCTTCCCTATTCGGTCTTGCTCCGGATGGGGTTTACCGAGCCAGCCTGTTACCAGACTGCTGGTGAGCTCTTACCTCACCTTTCCACCCTTACCACTTACGTGGCGGTTTCCTTTTCTATGGCACTTTCCCTAAGGTTACCCTCGCCAGACGTTATCTGGCATCCTGCCCTATGGAGCTCGGACTTTCCTCGAGTCTTATAGACTCGCAACCGTCTTTCATACTTGCTTCAATTCAGTTTATCATAGCTAACAATTTGTTGCAAGAAAATGCATCATTACACAAAGAAGAAATCATTTTGTTCTGTGAAAGCTTTCACAGGAACAGTAAATCCTGCAGAGATTAAATAGTCACGTAAACCATGTGCCACTATAGACTCAGTTCCAAAATGCCCCGCATCAACTACGAGTAAGCCTAATTCCTTAGCCATTTGCGCCTCATGATACTTCACATCACCTGTAATATAGGCATCTACATGTAACCGGGCAGCATCCTTAATAAATTCTGCACCTGCACCAGAGCATAGAGCAATGGATTGAATCGCTTTCGGCACAATACCAGCAAAACGAATGTTAGCATCAGGCAACGCTTCTTGTACCCACTCACGGAAAGAATCTAAGTTTAATGCATTAGGCAAGCGACCTACCCGTCCTAGATATTGAGTTGAACTAGTAGGCTCGACTATATTCAAAACCTCATAAGCAACTTCTTCATATGGATGAGCAGCTTTCATAGCCGCTACGACTTTGCTTAAATGCGTACCATCAACGATAGCATTCACTTGTACCTCAGGAACCACTGTCAAAGCGCCAGCTGCCCCAATGACAGGATAAGAATCTTCATTACCAACAAAGCGTCCTTCCCCATGGATACTGAAACTACAATGCTCGTAATTGCCAATTCGGCCTGCCCCTGCATCGCCCATCGCCAAACGAACCGCATCAGCCGAGCTTTCAGGTACAAAGGTGGTCACCTTATAAAGCGCCTCTTCACCAGTTTTAATGAAGCCCTTAATATCAATAAGTCCCAATTGCTTCGCCAACATATCATTGAGACCGCCTGGAGCGATATCAAGATTTGTATGAGCACTATATACGGCAATCTTATGTTGAATCAGCTTATTAATCGTACGCCCTTGAGCCGTATCACATGATATCTGTTTCAACCCTTTAAAGATTAATGGGTGGTGGCTAACAATTAAATTACAATTTTGTTCAATAGCATATTCTACGGTTTCTTCTGTTACGTCTAACGTAGTCACTACACCTGTAACAACTACATTCCGATCGCCCACCATTAAACCTACATTATCCCAAGACTCTGCATAAGAACGCGGTGCTAATTGCTCCATCAAGGTAATAACTTGTTGAACCGTTATCATACAACTCACTTCTTTCTATTTATTCTCTAAAAGATTACGAAGAAAATTAACTTCCTGCTCTAAATCCTGATATTTATCAGTATGATTTAATTTCTCTGTCATATCATCTAATGCACATTGTCGTTGATATATTAAATACTCTATATATTTCATCCAAAGTGGTGGTCTATCTTGTTCCAATAAAGCCCCTACAGACCACAACAAGGAGTCTTCCGGTAACGATTGATAAATATCTACATATTCAGTCATACCTGTATAAGCTTCCACGCAGTCATTGCGCACAGCTAAAAATGCTGTATAGAGCTTACCAGCATCTTCTACGATGATTTCTAGAACGATAACATATCCCTTTTGAACCATATATTGACGTAATTCTTTTTGTCCATTCTGTGGTTGGAGTACATAGAACTCTAATGGTTCTGGGCCTGCATCTACAATATCCCGCATTAAAAAGCCACCCATACCACAACAAATGGCGCCGTTCAACTCGCCCATTTCTGTCACTTTAAGACCATCGCCTAAACGACAATCTACTTTATCGGCTAGTCCACAAGACTCAACATATGATCTTGCAGACTCTAACGGACCTTTATGTACATCACCGGCAATGACATATTCAGCGCGTTGACGATTGATGAGCTCTACCGCTAAATAGCCATGATCAGTACCGATATCGGCAATGGCATGAGCCTTTGGTACGATTGAGAATACCGCTTCTAGGCGGTCCATCATAGGTCTAGGTTCCATAACATCCTCTACTATTACTAATTATATATTACTAACTATTCATTCTTAATTCTTAATTCTTAATTATTTATTCTTGATTATTTTTTGCTTATTTTATGCTTATTTATTTACATATTTGTTCTCGTTTATTTATTTCTAAACATAATACTATTCAAAAATAAGCTTTGTTAAGTTACACAAATAAATGATTTACATATAAAAATAACCGCCCTTGAATTCTCAAGGACGGTAGATGTCAACATAATGGTGGGCCCACCTGGGTTCGAACCAGGGACCGACCGGTTATGAGCCGGTTGCTCTACCCCTGAGCTATAGGCCCTCAGTTAGTTTCTAGCTTATTAATTATACCGAATAGACTATCATTTAGTCAAGGCAACTCAAACGCTAAGACTATTTCATTAGCATAAAACGGTGAATCATATGATCTTCGTTAAATACGCCTTTAGTAGTTAGTGTAGTCGTTTGGCTATCTGTAGATTTAATGCCTCGTGCACTCATGCAGCTGTGAGACGATGTAATGTGCACAATAACATCATCAGACCCTGTTGCTAAAGATATTACTTCTGCAATATCTTCACCAATTTTTTCTTGCAATTGTAAACGCTTGCAGCACATTTCAGCTATGCGGGGAATCTTAGATAAACCTATGACACGACCTTTTGGAATGTACCCAATACTGATACTCATATCATACATCAATGCCATATGATGTTCACAATGAGAGAAGCAAGTAATATCCTTTACTACTACCATTTGATTTGTATCTACAGCGAAGGTCTTACCATACATGTCTGCAATCTCAGCATTTGTATACTGAATGCCTTCATATACCTCTTCCATCATTTGAGCCACCCGTTTCGGTGTTTCTAACAAACCGTCCCGATTAGGATCCTCACCTAATGCTTCTAACAACTGATATATAAGCGATTCTATTTTTTTTGTATCCATATTTACCCCTTTATATCAAGATTTCATCAGACCTCATATCATACCATAGAAAAGATACTGATACTACACAGCCTAACAATACTATACACCCTTTGCATCTGGATTCCAGACAAATTTATGGATTTGCAGTTGGAATCGTACATTCTGCAAATTATATGTTTTCATATAATCGATAATCGATGCCGCCTCAATCTGTCCCCATACAGGCGATACATATATTTGAGCCACTGTAGGATATTTACTAATTATGCGACGCATACAATCCAAATCTTCTGGAGAACCAACGACAAACTTAATCAAATCATGTTCTGTAGCCACCTTGAATATATCTATATTCATAGACTCTTCGGCTAAAGAGGACGGCGTTTTATAATCGTAGGTAAACCACACATTATCTCTATGAAAGCTCGGTACAATCGTGCCATTTGTTTCAATATTAAAATCATAATAGCTAATATTAGGTATCTTTCGTTTATCAAATTTATCTACATCATTAATACGAGTTAAATCACTTTGATTTGATGGACTGTTTTGTATCTTTAAAGCCTTCCGACGATTTAATTCATCAATTAACTCTACAACAGCAGCTTCTTGTAATAGAGGCTCCCCACCAGTAATAGTAATGCGATGATTGCCTAAGCTTTCAATAACATCAGCCACCTCAGCTACAGTCATCTCTGTGAAAACACTATCAATGCCGTAGCTATAAGTCGTGTCGCAATAGGAACAGCGAATATTGCAATCATGAAGGCGTAAAAATGTAGTCAGCAAGCCTTGCCGACTACCTTCCCCATCAATAGAGGCAAAAATCTCAATCACGTTCATAAATAGCTGTGTTCCCTTCAGATTCTTGAACCTCTACTTTAAAGCATTTTGGGCCCAATTCATCAGCGATCCATTTTGCCATATTCTCCGCAGTAGGATTTATATCGCCTAGTACATCGTTGATATGGCGATGGTCCAAGCGACCATGAATTTTTTCTTTAATAATCGTAAAGTCGATGACCATCCCGTTATGATCTAACTCTTCAGAGCGAGCATGAACTGTAATAATCCAGTTATGCCCATGAAGATTTTGACATTTACTTGGATAATCTAGTTTCAATTGATGAGATGCACTCACCTCTAACCGTTTAGTAACTGTAAACATTATATCTCCTATCTATTACATAAGCGTTTAACTTATATCTATTACATAAGACTTATCGCTATTACATGAAACCCTTGTCTATTACGTAAGTCTTATCATAAAATGCTTTTTATTGTAAGATATTACCATTTTTTATTATAACACAAAAGGGTTGTAATACAGTGCTATACAACACTGCATTACAACCCTTAAGAGATTCAAAATCTTATAAGAAGTCTTTGATTTTATCACGTTTACCGCGGTTGCGCAATTTAGTAAGCGCTTTACCTTCAATCTGACGAATACGTTCTCTTGTTACATTGAAATGTTGACCAACTTCTTCCAATGTACGAGGCTTACCATCCTTCAACCCAAAACGTAAAATCAATACTTGTTGCTCACGATCAGTTAAGCATGTAAATACATCTTCAATTTGCTCTTGCAATAAAATGTAGCTAGCTGCATCGTCTGGAGCAATTGCATCTTGGTCCTCGATGAAGTCCCCTAAATGGGAATCTTCCTCTTCACCAATCGGAGTTTCCAAGGATACTGGCTCTTGGGCGATTTTCTGAATTTCACGCACCCGCTCTACAGTAATTCCCATACCTTCAGCAATTTCTTCTGGCAATGGCTCACGACCTTTGTCTTGCAACAAATGTCTAGAAATACGAATCAATTTATTAATTGTTTCTACCATATGTACAGGAATACGAATCGTACGAGCTTGGTCTGCAATAGCACGCGTAATCGCTTGACGAATCCACCATGTAGCATACGTCGAAAATTTATAACCTTTAGTATAATCGAATTTATCTACCGCTTTAATCAGACCTAGGTTACCTTCTTGGATTAGATCCAAGAACAACATACCGCGACCTACATAACGTTTCGCGATACTTACAACTAATCGCAAGTTAGCATCTACCAATTTTTTCTTAGCCTTTTTGCTAAGTTGAATATCTTTATATGTAGCATCCTCTTGTGCACCAGCTTCGATTTGCTTAGCTAATACGATTTCTTCGTCAGCTGAAAGCAATGGTACGCGACCAATCTCTTTTAGGTACATTCGTACAGGGTCATCAATATTAACACCAGAATCAACACTTAAATCGATAGAAATTTTCTTCTCGCTAGAAACTTCGTCTTCATCTTCATCCGTTTCAATTGTATGACTATCTGTATCATCAGCATCAATATCTGCCACAATCTCAACATTCAATTTACCCAAAGTCGTATAAATATCATCTAATTGTTCCGCAGTAATTTCCGTCTGCTCATGAAGAGCATCTGAAATCTCGGATTGTGTCAACACACCGCTCTTACGGCCTTTTTCAAGAAGTTGCTCAACAATCTCCTCTATTTGACTTTTTTGTACTTTCTTAGCCACAGCGCTCTCCTTTTTAACCATTAATGATTTACTTAGACCATTCTCTAATTAAATTCTGTATTTCCTGACACTTATGTAATTCGCTAATAAACGTCGAATCTCCTGCTCGTTTTAATTGATCCGCCATAATTGAATGCGCTTTATACTGTTCACGCAATGAATGGAGCCTTATCTTGCGGATTAATGCAGGCACTTGTACCTTGTATTCATCGTCACTCATGACGACCAACCTAGAGTAAATATCGTATTCTTGAGAAGATAAAACAGATTGAATTGCAGTTTCATCTAGACGACCTTCGGACTTATACAAGGTGAATAGCTTTTCTATTATACCTCGATATTCAATTTTTTCAAAGTCCTCTAATGGCAAATAGCTCATCATATGTTGTAATACTTCGCCATCTGTGAAAGCTAAGGATAATAATTTTTCCGCATCGCCCTTTGGTAAATCCTGTGTTGGCAAAGGTGTTGATGCAGTATCCACTAATTCAATTTGTCCTTTTTTCACATAATCTCTAAAGTATCTAAAAATAGTACTATTATCAAGCCATAATGGTAATGCCAATGTTTTTAAAGCATCATCTCTCTGTGTTTGACTATCTATATTTGCAATATATGGGAAAACATCTGCCATAACAGCCTGCTTCCCTTCTGTATCATTTGTATCGTGTTTAATCAAAGACTCACTTAATAGATAATCAAGAGGTTTAACAGCTTTAGCAACTAACTCCTTAAATGCCTGTCCCCCATGATTACGCACATAATCATCTGGATCTTTGCCGTCTGGCATAGCAAGGACACGCACCTTAAAATCCGTATTTTGCAATAATTCAATAGCCCTAGCAGCCGCTTGACGACCAGCACCATCCATATCATAAGCTAACACGATTTCTTCAGCTTGCCTCATCAAGATATGCCCATGATCTCTTGTATAAGCAGTCCCCAATGATGCGACTACATTAGTAACACCATGATTATGAGCGGATATAACATCCATATAGCCTTCTACAAGAATAGCTTGTTTTTCCTCACGAATAGATTTATAAGCCTTATCAAAGGCAAATAAGAGTTTACCTTTTTCAAAGATTGATGACTCTGGAGAGTTTAAATATTTTGGTGTACTATCATCCATAACGCGTCCACCAAAAGCAACTACTCGCCCTTTACCATCCATAATAGGGAACATAATTCTATTTCTGAAGAAGTCATAAAATTGACCCTTTTGGTTCTTTCGGACAAGATTCAACTCTAAAAGAATGGAATCATCAATGCCACGCTCATGAAAGGCACGATATAACTTATCCCAACCATCAGGAGCAAAACCAAGCTTAAATGTTTCTATGGTCTCTTGTGTGAGCCCTCGCTTTTTCAAATAATCTAATCCCACTTTACCAATAGACGTTTGAGTGAGACAGTTATGGAAAAAGGTAGACGCTAAATCAGAAGCTTCATACAGTTTTTTGCGCCTTTCATCTCTAGCTCTTTGTTCAGGTGAAAGTTTCGCCTCTGGCAATGGAATATTAGCTCGATTAGCTAGCCGCTCTAGGGCTTCTACAAAAGTTAAATGCTCTAATTCCATAAGAAATTTAATAGCATTTCCTGATGCATGGCACCCAAAGCAATAATAAAAACCCTTTTCAGGGGCTACACTAAAGGATGGCGTTTTTTCATTGTGAAATGGACAACAACCCCAATAATTCTTGCCGCGTTTCTTTAAGGCTACATGCTCGGATACAACTGACACGATATCATTAGCATCTTTGATTTGTTCAATCAACTCATTTTCAAAATATCGGCTCATAGCCAACGCCTCCTTCCCCATATATATATTAATTCTATATACAAATAAAAAATCCTCTATTTGTAAAGCATTTTAATCAATTAAATTATTAAAAAAGTATAAATAACTTGATACGAATCATAGGAATCATCATCTACAACGCAATGTAAATGATGATTCCTATACGCCGTATATAGCAATATATAATTACCGAAACTTTGATAACAATAGGCTGCAATGAAAACATTGCAGCCTATACTTATCGCTTATAGCATATTATTTTGCGTAATCCACAACGCGAGTTTCACGAATAATTACGACCTTAATTTGGCCTGGATATTCAAGTTCTGACTCGATGCGTTTTACGATATTCCGAACAAGTAATGTAGACTCAGCTTCATCAATCTTATCCGGTTTTACTACAACGCGAATCTCACGACCGGCTTGAATAGCAAAACATTTTTCAACGCCTTCGAAGGATTCAGCGATTTCTTCCAATTTAGATAAACGTTTTAAGTAGTTTTCTAATGTTTCTCGACGTGCTCCTGGACGGGCAGCGGAGATAGCATCAGCGGCAGCTACTAATACAGCTTCTACAGTTTGGAACTCTTCATCACCATGATGAGCACCAATACAGTTAATTACTGCTGCACTTTCACGATATTTACGAGCCACATCAACACCGATTTGAACATGAGAACCTTCAAGTTCACGGTCTAATGCTTTACCAATATCATGAATCAAACCACCTCGTTTAGCCAAAGTTACATCACAGCCTAGTTCAGCTGCCATTAAACCTGCTAAATGAGATACTTCAATGGAATGTTTCAATACGTTTTGACCATAACTAGTACGATATTTCAAACGGCCTAAAATCTTAACAATTTCAGGATGTAAGCCATGAACATCAGCTTCAAATGTCGCTTGTTCACCAGCCTCTTTAATAGTTTGGTCCACCTCTTTACGAGCTTTACCAACCATTTCTTCAATACGAGCTGGATGGATACGACCATCTACAATCAATTTTTCCAGCGCAATACGAGCCACTTCACGACGAATTGGATCGAAGCCGGAAAGAATAACTGCTTCTGGTGTGTCATCGATAATCAAATCAATACCTGTTAATGTTTCGAGTGCACGAATGTTACGGCCCTCACGACCGATAATGCGCCCCTTCATTTCATCATTAGGCAATGCCACTACGGATACGGTAGTTTCCGCTACATGGTCAGCTGCACAACGTTGGATAGCAGAGGAGATAATTTCTTTCGCTTTTTTCTCCGCTTCATCCTTAGCTTGCTGCTCCATTTCCTTAACCATAATCGCCGTTTCATGACGGATTTCTTGTTCCACATTCGTTAACAAGATATTTTTTGCTTCTTCGAACGTCATGCCAGAAATACGTTCCAATTCTGCCATTTGTTTTTCATACAAAGCTTCTACCTTTTCACGGCTTTGGGCTAAGTCAGCTTCTTTGCGATGTAAAGCTTCCTCTTTGTGCTCAATATTGTCTAATTTTTTATCCAAAGATTCTTCTTTTTGAAGAATACGACGTTCCATACGTTGAAGTTCAGAACGACGATCTTTATTTTCTCGTTCCACATCAGAACGGAGCTTATGAATTTCTTCTTTCGCTTCTAATAAAGCTTCTTTCTTTTTAGACTCAGCTGTGCGTTCACCATTTGCAATGATGCGAGCAGCCTCTTGTTCAGCTTGATTCAGTTTTCCTTCAGCAATATTTTTTCTTAAAAAATAGCCTACCCCTAGTCCAATCAGTACCATTACCACTGCAATTAGACTATACTCTAAAATTTCTTTCACCTCCTTTTTATTTCTCAAAATTGAGCTTTCATGCTCCTTTTTATGCCCTTTATGCATTAAATTATCAATTAGCCATATCATCATATAAATAAATAAGGCTATTATTAATTTTAGACTTCAAAGCCCTTTCTGTCAAGATTTTACAAGCCTACCAAGGCCTCTCAAAAAGCAGAATTTATTCATAAAAATCATTGCATACAACTTGAATTGTGCTTGTTGAGAACCCCCTGTATTTGAGAAAACTAAAAACTTTTACCCGAGGAGTCTTCTCTTCATTGAGAATAGATCCAAATTTTTTCTCTACCACCCGATAAGCAGCTTTTACCTCATCATAAGCAGAAATTTCTTGAGGAATCGCAAGTCCTCGAAGTTTCATTTTTTGCTTAATCATATAAGCACCGTATTTCTGTTCTTTCATCAAATAGGTTAATACTTGCTCAGATAAACGTTCATCATTAATGTAATCATAATCTCTAAGGCGCTCAAGGACCCTCTCAATGATAGGGTCCTCGAATTGTTTACGTCTCATTTTCTGCGTCAGCTCATAAGAACTAAGAAAGCGCTGAGCTAGGAAGCGATACGCTTGATCCATAGCAGCTTGCATCGTTTCGTCACTCATGATTATACTTCTTCAGTTACTTCTTCACCGATTACATCGATTTCTTCAGTGCCAACAGCCAATGTATCACGAATAATGCGATCGATTTCATCAGCTATTTGTGGATTCTCTAACAAGTATTGTTTAGCCGCTTCCTTACCTTGCCCCATACGTTCCCCATTATAGGAGTACCAAGCACCAGATTTATTAATAATTTCCATATTTGTACCAATATCAATAAGTGTGCCAGTTTTAGAGATACCTTCGCCATACATCAAATCAAATTCAGCTGTCTTAAATGGAGGTGCCACCTTATTTTTGACAACTTTGACTTTTGTTCGAGCGCCAACATTTTCGTTGTTTGCTTTAATTAATTCCCCTTTACGAACATCAAGTCGTACGGAAGAATAGAATTTCAACGCACGACCACCAGTCGTTGTTTCAGGATTACCGAACATAACACCTACTTTTTCACGCAATTGGTTGATGAAGATGACAACTGTTTTGGATTTACTGATGATACCAGTCAATTTGCGCAAAGCTTTACTCATCAAACGAGCTTGTAAGCCTACGTGAGCATCGCCCATTTCGCCATCGATTTCCGCTTTAGGAACCAAAGCCGCTACGGAGTCAACTACAACAATATCTACTGCACCACTGCGAACAAGAGCTTCTGTAATTTCTAGAGCTTGTTCTCCATTATCTGGTTGAGAAATCAACAAATTATTGATGTCTACCCCCAAGTTGCGAGCATATACAGGATCCATCGCATGTTCCGCATCAATAAATGCTGCAATACCACCTTGTTTTTGAGCTTCTGCTACAGCGTGAAGAGCGACTGTTGTTTTACCAGAAGATTCTGGACCGTAGATTTCAATTACACGGCCACGAGGGAAACCACCTACACCAACAGCAATATCGATAGCAAGAGAACCAGAGGAAATCACCTCTACATTCATGCGATCTGCCGCTTCACCAAGACGCATAATAGCACCTTTACCAAAATCTTTTTCAATTTGTTTTAACGCGTTATCCAACGCTGCTTGTCTGCCATCTACAGCCATTATTTTATTTCCCCTTTTCTGTTATATAAGTATAAACATAGTATAGTGCTAGTTCTGCCGCACTTTGTCTAATATCTTCTCGATTGCCAATTAAATTAGCTTTATGGGCCACTGTGCCATATGGACCAGTAACACCAAACCATACAAGACCAACAGGCTTTTCTCGAGTACCACCTCCAGGACCAGCTATGCCTGTCGTAGAAACAGCATATGTTGTTTGGCCAACAGTTCGTGCCCCCTCTGCCATAGCCTTAGCCACTTGTTCACTAACAGCGCCATATGCATCTAACATATCTTGTGATACACCTAAAACACGATGTTTCACATCATTACTATACGAAATGACACCACCCATATAGTACTCACTACTGCCACTGACATTAGTCAGTAATTTACCAACCAATCCTGATGTACATGATTCAGCAGTACTAATAGTACTATGTTCCTCTAACAAGGTTCGACCTAATGTTTCCTCCATAGAAATTGTTAAGTTGCGCCCTATGCGAGAGCCTAAGCGTTCTCGTATGATTGCATCCCAAGGATTAAGCAGGTCTTGTGCCGCTTCTAATGTTTCAGCCTTAGCAGTGATACGAACCTCAATGTAGCCCTTTTTAATGAGCAAAGCTATGGTCGGATTAGATTGCTTCTTAATTAGATCCATCAAGGTGCTTTCTAAATCAATTTCACGAATATCATATACGCCATAACGATAAGATGTAACAACACCTTGAGAACCAAATCGGCCATTTAAATAAGGAACTACGCTCTCTTGGAACATGCCCTTCATTTCTCCAGGAGGTCCAGGTAAAAGTATGTACGTAGTATCTCCATCTTCAACGACTACACCTGGTGCAACTCCAACAGGGTTATATAATACCTTCGCCCCTTCTGGTAATTGTGCTTCTCGCCGACTCGCATCAGGTATAGTACGGTTTACACTTTTAAAGAATCTTTCAAGCTCATTCATGGCCTCTTGATTAAACACAATAGGTCTGCCAATTGAATCGGCAAGTACATTACGTGTAATGTCGCCCTGCGTAGGTCCTAGCCCACCAGTACTAATAACGATATCAGCCCTTGTACTAGCGAGCTGAAAAACTTCAGCCATCCGTTTCGGATTATCACCTACCACCGATTGATGGGCAATGGTATATCCTAATTTATTTAACTCTTGTGCTAGCCATGATACATTCGTATTTACTGTATCACCTAGCAATAATTCTGAACCTGTAGAAATAAGTTCTACAATCATCAGATCACCTCCACAATCGAATATATCGAACTGTGCATTATTCTACAACTGTAGCTACTACATCATAAGCAAAGCCTTGCTCTACTTGTACCTTAAGAATATCACCAGGTTGAATATCTTCACCGCAGTCTTCAATGTACATATTACCATCTACATCAGGTGCTTGAGATTTCAATCGACCTTTTGCAAGCAAGGTGTTATTCTCGCCTTCTTCGATTTCCTCTACCATCGCATAATCAATGGTACCTTCTAAATTGCGATTGTTCTCTTCAGAGATAGCAGCTTGGATGGACATAAGAACGTGATAACGCTCTTCTTTGACCTCTTCTGGTATTTGGTCTTCACGAGCACCAGCTGGTGTACCATCTTCTTGAGAATACGTAAATACGCCCATATTATCGAATTTGATTTCTTTTACAAAGTCACAAAGTTCCTCAAATTGTTCATCTGTTTCACCAGGAAATCCAACGATGATAGAGGTGCGCAATGTAATATGAGTCGGTGCATTTCTAATCTTCTTAAGCAAGCGCTCAATATCATTGCGATCGTCTCGGCGATTCATTTGTTTCAAAATATCGTTATTAACATGTTGCAATGGAATATCTACATATTTACAAAGCTTTGGCTCATTAACGATAATATCTAACAATTCATCAGAGAAAAATGTCGGATATAGGTATAGCATGCGAATCCATTCTATGCCTTCTACAGTTGTTAATTCTTTTAACAATGTCGTCAATAATGGTTTACCAGCATTAAGGTCGATACCATAGCTCGTTGTATCTTGAGCGATAAGGACAACTTCCTTAACCCCGGTCGCAGCCAATCGTTCCACTTCAGCCTTAATAGACTCGATAGTACGACTGCGGAATGCACCGCGTACCTTAGGAATAATACAGAATGTACACCCGTTATTACAGCCTTCTGCAATTTTTACATATGCACTATAACGAGGTGTTGTTTGAATACGAGGCATGCGCTCATCATAGATATTCGTAATATTTTCCATGATACAACTGCGATTGCCGTGCTCAATAGCATCAACGGCTACCATAACTTGATCCCATGCACCGGTACCGATTAATGCATCAATTTCAGGAATTTCTTGGAATAATTCATCCTGATATTGTTGGCTAAGACAACCTGCTACGATAAGGCCCTTACAAGTACCATCCTCCTTATATTGGGCAACCTCAAGGATGGTATTTATAGACTCAGCCTTAGCTTTTTCAATAAAAGTACAGGTATTTACAACGATAAGATCTGCTTCGCTTAAGTCTTCTGTAATCGAATAGCCATTATCTCTCAATAAGCCTAACATTACCTCTGTATCTACTAAATTTTTAGCACAACCTAGGCTAACATATCCTAATTTTTTCCCCATTCTATATCCTTTCGTCACTAGATTCTTATTTATTTCTTGGATTTATACAACTGACTTAGTCCTTACGGAATCGTACCTGGCTAACCCAATGATTTAATAGTAACTTTTTACCTTCTAGAGTATAGCCACCATTCACAGGCCATAATACTAAATCATGACCCATAGAATCTTTTGGCTCATCCATCTCAGGATTTGTAAATATATAAGTAAAATTCTTTTCTACCATATATTTCGCCGTTTTAGAAGATAGTAACCAATTAATAAACTCTACACTATCTGCTTTATGTTTTGAATTTTTTAAAACGGCAGCACCAGTCACATAATAAGACGTACCATCTTTAGGATAAATGATCTTAATTGGATACCCATGATGACTATATTGCGCCGCATCAGACAAGTTACCAATACCAATATTTGTCTCCCCTAGCGCAGTTAGTCGTATTGGAGTAGACAAAAATTTAGCATGTTGAACCACATGGGACTTCAAACTATATAAGTATTCAAGAGCCTCTGGTTCCCCTTTATACTCTACCATATTATATAGCAAATTGGCCGCATTCTGAGATGCTACAAAATCGGTCATAACGATAGACCAATCACCTTGTTTTCCCAATGTATCCCATGTAGTAATATATTTACCAATGCCATTATGGAAGGTATCATTCTGAACAAATACGATGGGATCATACCAAATACCAACCCAATAGCCATTTGGATCCTTTAGATTATCACGTACCTCGTCAATACGTTCATTGACGATGGGCATATATTTACCTGCATTGGCACCAATTACGAGATTATCTTCAGAAGTTAGCACCAAATCACCAGAAGTATCAGCCACTGTAGAAGCCGACCGTTGCGACATTTGTTCCTCTGTAAGAGGCATTACAGTGACTTTTACCTTTTGTTCCTCTTCATAACGCTCAGCAAGCATAGCTGTCAAAGTATTAGGTAAGTCCGTATAGACTATAATTTCACCACGAATAGGCTCTTTGGCCTGTTCTATTTGTTCTTGTTGGTAAAAGTTTATGCCATAGATCAACATTCCTACCACAAATAATGCTAAGATGCTCGGAGCAATCCATCGTTTCATATATGCCTCCCATAAGACATAAAGTATCTTAAAATGAGAGTAGCTAGAGCTACTCCCTACATGTAACGACCACCAAAACTTTTATTAGATGTACGAACTTTAGTCACATCTCTACTACGCCTTTTTCCAGTCTGGCATCGATTCCTAGATTCGCAACCTCGTTTGCCATTACGAGATTTACTAGATTGGCTAATACGCTTAGAATTTCCACCAATTGGTCGGGGTGGAATTAAACATTCTGGGCCAAAGCCAATTAAATCACGTCGATTGGCTTCTATGAGAGCCTCTTTAACAAGGTCATAGTTTTCAATATTTTTAAACTGCATCAATGCGCGCTGTTTTGCTTTATCTCGACCCTTTTTAGCAACATATACAGGTTTACCATCTAGTGGATTAATGCCCGTATAATACATACAAGTAGAAAGGCTACCCGGCGTAGGAATAAAATCCTGTACTTGCTCTGGGTACATATGGTGATCTCGTAAAAATTCCGCTAATTCAATAGCATCCTCTAAGGCACAACCGGGATGAGAGCTCATAAAGTACGGAACTAAGTATTGTTTCTTACCAAGCTTTTTATTTGCCTCTTCAAACCAAGACTTAAAGGTTAGGAATTCTTCTTTACCAGCTTTCCCCATCATATTGGTAACCCGTTTAGATACATGTTCTGGAGCTACCTTTAGCTGCCCACTTACGTGAAACTCGCAAAGTTCCCGCACAAAATCTTTATTGTTATCGGCTAGTACATAGTCATAACGCAAACCAGAACGAACAAATACCTTTTTTACACCTTTTAGTTTACGTAATTTACGCAGTAAAGCAATATAGTCATCATGATTTGTATTCAAGTTTTCACAAGGCTCTGGAGCCACACAAGTACGACCTTTACACGCACCATAGACAGCTTGTTTATCGCAAGCTAGATGGCGGAAGTTTGCCGTAGGGCCCCCTACATCATGAATATACCCTTTAAAGTTGTCCATCTTGATCATCATGTGAGCTTCTTCAATCAAAGACTCATGACTACGATTCTGAATGATACGCCCTTGGTGATTAGTAATAGCACAGAAAGAACAACTGCCAAAGCAACCTCGTTGGCTCACAAGGCTAAATTGAACTTCGCTTAATGCTGGCACACCACCCTTATCATCGTATTTAGGATGCCACTTTCGAGTATATGGCAAGTTATAGACACCGTCCATTTCCTCCTGTGTCAATGGCAAGGCAGGCGTGTTCTGAATGAGATATCTATCACCATGTTTTTGGACTACAATACGACCATAGAACGGATCTTGTTCATCATATTGAATGCGAAATGCATCGGCAAAGTCCATCTTATCCGCCTTAATAGCTTCATAAGACGGGCACTCTACATAGTCAATGGTTGGAATCTCCTTTGCCATGTAGCAAATACCACGGATCGACGGCAAGGACTCTTTAAATCGGCCTTGATCTAAGGCATCAGCTAGTTCAACGATTTGAAGCTCTCCCATACCATAGACGAGTACATCGGCCTTAGAATCTACTAAGATGGATCGACGCACCGTATCTGACCAATAGTCATAATGACCAAAGCGGCGCAAGGACGCTTCTATACCGCCAATGATAAGAGGTACATCACTGTAAGCCTCCTTCATGCGGTTAGCATATACCAAGGTAGCACGATCTGGACGATGACCTGATTCACCACCTGGAGAATAATCATCTTGACGGCGAATTTTCTTTGCTGCCGTAAATTTATTGAGCATTGAATCTAGATTTCCTGCCGTAACAAGGGATGCTAGACGTGGTTTACCTAGTTTTTTGAAAGCCTCTACATCATTCCAATCTGGTTGATCTATAATGCCTACACGATAACCTTTGGATTCCAAGTATCTACCGATAACTGCAGGCGCAAAGGATGGATGGTCCACATAGGCGTCCCCACTGATGAGAACGAAATCTAATTCAGCCCAACCACGTTCCTTCATATCCGAAGGTTCTGTTACTAAAAATCTATCCATTGATTGTGTAAATGCCTTTCTATCATGCCTAATCAGATACTAGAACAGGAATAACCATAGTAAAAATAATGCCATACAAACTAAAATAATCCCTAAAATAATGCGTTCTTGTACAATAGAGCGTTGACGTTTTCGTTGACGCGTTTCTAAGGACATACGCTTTTTAGATGTTTGATATTCAACAAACTCACTTTGTACCAAATTAGGAGTTGCTTGAGCCTTCCGTCTTGTAACAGAACGTAAAGAAAAGGTATCTATGTCTCCTACTTGGCCCTGATATACTTTCACCAAGCGATCCCCATCAAGATCTAAGTAGTTACCATAGTTTCGAATAAAACCTTTTACGTAGACTTGACCAGGAATGATATCATAGTTACCATCTTCGATAGCCTCTAAATAGGTTGTTTTAATGTGCAGCACTTGCTCCACATCTTTAAAGGTTAGATTACGTCTTACCCGTTCACGTCGTAATTCTTCGCCTAATTCAGCCATTTTCGTTCCTTTCTAAATCTACGTAATATTCATATAGTAATTAGCTAATTATTGCTCATCATTGGAATCGGAGAAATATCTAGCCTTAGCTTGTTCAGGGCTCATTAAAATTTCTCGAGCCTTACTGCCCATGCTAGGGCCAACGATTTTAAGGTCTTCCATTGTATCTACAAGACGTGCTGCACGGGTGTAACCTATACGGAAACGACGTTGCAACATCGATACGGAAGCTTGACCAGATTCCATAACGAGATTGACAGCTCGCTCTAATAATTCATCGCGGTAAACATCATTAGCATCAGAAGATTCTTTTTCAGCTTCCTTTTCCACTTCTTGAGTTACCGTATTATCATATTCTGGTTCTCGTTGAGCTTTCACAAACTCTACAAGTTTTTCTACCTCATCATCAGAAATGAAGGCTCCTTGTACACGAATAGGTTTATTTGCACCAATCGGAGCAAATAACATATCCCCTTTACCCAATAGTTTCTCTGCTCCTGCCATATCAAGAATGGTACGGGAGTCAATTTGAGAGCCTACAGCAAAGGAAATACGGCTTGGTACATTAGCCTTAATAGAACCGGTAATAACGTTAACAGATGGCCGTTGTGTCGCAAGAACCATATGAATACCTGCGGCACGAGCCATTTGTGCTAAACGACTAATAGATTCTTCAATATCATCAGGAGCCGTCATCATAAGGTCAGCTAACTCGTCGATAATCAACACGATTAGCGGCATTGCAGCCTTAGGATGAGCCTCATTATAGCTCTTAATATCACGTTTACCAGATGCAGCAAACGCCTTATAACGAGCCTCCATTTCACGAACGGCCCAACGCAATACAGCTGCTGCTTTTTTCATATCCGTTACAACTGGAGCCATCAAGTGCGGAATCCCATTGTAAATAGACAATTCAACCATCTTAGGGTCGATTAATAATAACTTAACCTCTTCCGGTTTGCGGCTAAAGAGAATACTAGAAATCAATGTATTTACACATACGGATTTACCAGATCCAGTCGTACCAGCTACGAGCAAGTGAGGCATCTTCGCAAGGTCTGTAATAACAGGCTTCCCTGCAATATCCTTACCAAGACCGACAGGAATACCTCCACGAGCATCTTTAAAGTCACTGCAATCAAGTACATCGCGTAAATGAACGGCTTCTGTCGTTTTATTAGGGACCTCAATACCGATGGCAGATTTCCCTGGAATCGGAGCCTCCATACGAATATGTTGCGCTGCCAAATTGAGGGCAATATCGTCTGTTAAATTAACGATACGACTCACTTTCACGCCTGGTGCAGGTTCAATTTCATAACGTGTAACAGTTGGACCTTGTGTAGCATTAACAACCTTTGCAGTAATACCAAAGTCACTCAATACATGTTCAAGCATCATCGCATTTTGTGCTACTTCTTCACCATTGTTTTGACTCCCCTTCCCTTTCGCCAAAATATCTAGGCTTGGGAAATGGTAAGGTCTATCATAGGACCGATGAATCTGTCCATCTTTAGATACAGCTACTTGCGCCGTATCTTCTGTAGTACTAATAATGGACGGTACTTGTAAACCCATACCTGCCATACCGGCCCCAGCACTTACAGAACTTGCAGCTGCACCCGTTCCTGGCACAGCGGAGGCAATAGCACCGTGATTCGTTTCTAATGGGCCTATTGTTGTATTTTGATAAGAGAATTCTGGTTCTTCCTCATCAGAGTTTTCTACAGTTCCAACCTCATCTGAATACTCTTCATCTGGTGTATATGAATAGTCCTCATCTGGAACATATACATAATCATCACTCGTAGATCTATGCGTATCAGAGAATTGTTCAAAATTATCAGCTTCATAAGACTTAGCATCACCAGATGCTTCAGAAATATTAGCCAATTGCTCAGCCGCACGATTACGTGCTTCTATCTCAGCCAATTCCTTCCAAGATGTAGGAGGTTTTGGCGACTCCACAGTAGTAACTGTATCTTCAATAGTATCAACATCTATAGCTGTGGTAGAGTCAAAAAGGTCTCTGCCAGTAGCAATGCCTTGTTTTTCTAGTGCATCTAATGCTTGATCTGCTGCATCAGCAAAGCGTGTATCTTTTTCCCTGTTATAAGCTTTACGCTGTTCTGCCGCTTCTTTACGTTGTTCATTCCAATCTTCAAAGACTTCTTTTGCAACAGCAACCTTCTCGGCAGCTACCTCTTTTGCAACATCAAGGCCAACCTGTGTTTTGTCCGCGGCCTTCTGTAATCCACTGCGCAAAGACAAACGTGTCACCAGTAATCCAAAAGCTATGAGTAAGAATACATCAAGAATAATAGCCCCTAGGTTACCTAACAGGGTACGAAGGAATGTAGCAATTGCACCACCTACGAAACCTCCTTGATTAGCTAGTTGTGTAGTAATGAGTTCCTGTCCCTCAGGAACGCGCCACAAGGGAACAAGAGCTAACAAAAATAGGAAAAACAAGGTCATTACAACCCCTCGTTTTGTAATGGAAATAAATGTATCCTTATATAATAATCTCCAACCTAACCAGAAAACGCATAAACAAGGAATAATACCCCCTAGGCCAAAGCCATAACGGAATATACCTGTTAAAATCTGTCCTACAAGGCCAAGTTCAAAGCCGAAAAAGCCCAGAAAGGAAATCACAGCAAAGGCAATGACAATAAGGCCTTTCACTTCGCTGCGCAAAGAAAAGCTTTGAGACTTTGATTGCTGTTTTGTACTTGTTCGCTTACGGCGTGTGTTGCGTCTTTTGGTGGAAGTATTTTCTTCTGCCATAAATCTATACAAACCCCTTACTTATATAACATTACAGTAAATTAACTTATCATTATATTATAGCATATATCGTAATATTAAGTTAATTTTTACAACGTTTCTCCCAGTCGTGAAGTAACTGTTCCTCAGTCCCTCTCTTTATGCCCTTATAGTAGGTTGCATCAACTAGAGGCGTTGGTAAATACTGCTGTTTTACAAATCCATTAGGATAGTTATGGGCATACTTATAAGCTTTGCCATGGCCTAATTTACTAGCCCCGCTATAGTGACTATCTTTCAAATGATCAGGTACTTGTCCACAATCCTTATGTCGCACATCAGATATCGCGGCATCAATAGCTACATAAGCAGAATTACTTTTAGGTGCGAGAGCAACATAACACGCAGCCTCAGATAATATAATGCGCGCCTCTGGAAAACCTACCATATGAGCCGCTTGAGCCGCTGCATTGGCAAGTATAAGAGCTTGTGGGTCCGCAAGTCCTACATCCTCTGCTGCACAAATAACAATACGACGAGCAATGAAATTAGGATCCTCTCCAGCTTCAATCATACGCGCTAAATAATGTACCGTTGCCTGCACGTCAGAACCACGCATACTTTTTATAAAGGCTGAGATTGTATCGTAATGACTGTCTCCTTTTTTATCATATGTATATATACGACGACCTACGACCTTTTCAAGAACCTCAATAGTAATCGTTCCCTCATCGGGAACCATAGCTGCAGCTTGTTCAAGAATATTAAGGGCCATACGGCCATCACCATTGACGAAAATCCCCACATCTTCCAGAACCTCATCCGTTACCTGTAGATGGCGTTTGCCTAATCCCACTTCTTCATCGGTAATGGCGCGACGTAAAATTTGACCAATAGCCTTTGGTGTAAGTGCTTCTAATGTAATAAGACGCAAACGAGATAATAACGGTCTATTAACCTCAAAGAATGGATTCTCTGTAGTAGCACCAATAAGGATAATAGTGCCATCCTCTACACAAGGTAACAACACATCTTGTTGGCTTTTATTAAAACGATGAATTTCATCGAGGAATAGAATTGTGCGTTGCTGTAAAGAACGAACTCGTTTGCGCGCGTCTTCAATGATAGTACGCAACTCACCAATACCGGCGTTAGTAGCATTCAGGTTTACAAAATGGCTATTACTCACCTTAGCTATAATGCCAGCTAATGTAGTCTTACCCGTTCCACAAGGACCATAAAAAAGCATAGATGGTATTGTATCCTTCTCTACCATAGCTCTCAAGAAAGTCCCCTTACCTACGGCCTTCTCTTGACCATATAAATGATCTAGTTTAGTAGGACGCATTCGTACAGGAAGCGGCTCGTATGTATTTGTAGGTGTCATATCAAACAAACTATCCATTTTATCACCTCAATTCGCACTCAGTTTAACTGTCGTATATTCATATCTATAACTATTCAATCAAAAAAAAATACTGTCCCGTCATAAAAACCTAATAACATCAGTAACTTGGTAACACTGATAATATTGGCAAGACATTTATAACGTTTATTACATTTAGGACTCTTAAGATTTTGAAAAGTTTAAATTCTTACCAAAAATATATCTATAGTATATGATATTTCAGTCTATTTTTACACGCAAAAAAGCCCCACCATGCCGTAATGTACCGCGTTTTGATCCTGCAAGGGCAGGTGGGTGTCCTCCTCATCCTGCAGTTGTCCCGTAAGGGCGTAACGTTCAGACGAGAGTTCAGACTCCCAAAGTAAATGTGTTGGCTCAAAACTGCGATATCACACGCACATGGCAGGGATATCTTATACTTAAATAGTATCAGAAAGATTAGCAATTAACAAGTCTTGACATTTCGATTTTAATCAATTCTTGCCTATGTTTTTACACTAAAGATTGCTCTTGTTCTTCTTCTACATCTGGTTTAATATGCAACTCTTTTAATTGTTTTGGTTCTACTTCAGATGGAGCTTGGCTCATGATATCAGAAGCAGATTGAGTTTTAGGGAATGCGATTACGTCGCGGATAGATTGACGTTTTGCCATCAACATAACAAGACGATCTAAACCAAATGCACAACCTGCATGAGGAGGTGCACCATATTGGAATGCATCAAGCATGAAGCCGAATTTGGATCTTGCTTCTTCAATGGACAAACCAATTGCTTTGAATACTTTTTCTTGTACGTCAGCTTGGTAGATACGCAAGGAACCGCCACCGATTTCTACGCCATTCAATACCATATCGTAAGCAATCGCTTTTACACTGCCAGGATCGGATTCTAATTTATCAAGATCCGCATGGCGTGGCATTGTGAACGGATGGTGCATTGCAACATAACGTTTTTCATCTTCGTTATATTCGAACATAGGGAAATCAGTTACCCATGTGAATGCCAATTTATCTTGGTCAATCATATTCATACGACGTGCCATTTCAAGGCGTAGTTCACCTAATGCACGTGCCACAGTTGCAGGTTTATCAGCAATCATCAATACAAGGTCGCCACCTTTAGCGCCCATTTTTTCACCGATATTGCGAATTGTGTCTTCACCTAAGAACTTCATGATTTGAGACTTGATGGAACCATCTTCGTTGAAGCAAGCCCATGCAAGGCCTTTAGCGCCGTAACGATTTACATATTCAACAAGGTCGTCAAGTTCACGGCGAGGAATGCCAGCATCACCAGGTACAACGATACCTTTAACTACACCACCATTGTCGATAACAGAACGGAATACTTTGAATTCTGTATCTTTTACAAGATCAGTTACATCAGTAAAGGCCATATCAAAACGAAGATCTGGTTTATCAGAGCCGTATTTATCCATTGCTTCGTCCCATGTAATACGAGGCATAGGCAAAGAAATTTCTTTACCTAATGCAGTTTTAAATACATGAGCGATCATCTCTTCAAGCAATGCATAAATATCTTCTTCATCTACGAAGGACATTTCTAAGTCAAGTTGAGTGAACTCAGGTTGACGGTCTGCGCGCAAATCTTCATCGCGGAAGCAACGAACGATTTGGAAATATTTTTCATAACCAGCAACCATCAAGATTTGTTTGAAAATTTGTGGAGATTGTGGCAACGCATAGAATGTACCAGCATTTACACGGGAAGGCACTAGATAGTCACGAGCGCCTTCTGGTGTAGATTTAGTAAGCATTGGCGTTTCAATTTCCAAGAAATCGCGGCTATCGAAGAAGTCGCGCATTGCTTTAGTTACTTTGTGACGCAAAATCAAGTTGCGTTGCATTTCTGGACGACGTAAGTCAAGGTAACGATATTTCAAGCGAATATTTTCATCTACATCGATATCATCTTGAATATAGAAAGGAGGAGTTTTAGCGGAATTCAATACGCGCAACTCTTCACAGAACATTTCGTATGCACCTGTAGGAAGGTTTGGATTAATAGCAGCCTCATCACGTTTTGTAATCTTACCACGTACACAAAGCACATATTCATTACGAACATCCTCTGCTTTGTGGAACGATTCTACGTTATGATCTGGGGATGCCACTACTTGTACTACACCAGAACGATCGCGTAAATCCAAGAAAATCAAACCACCATGGTCACGACGGCGTTCAACCCATCCACATAATACGACCTCTTTACCTACCTCTTGTTCAGAGATGGTGCCACAACCGTGCGTACGGTGTAAGCCTTGCATTGTTTCCATTCTAATTGTCATCCTTTCACCAAAGAAGTTATACGTTCAGCCACTGTATCAAGAGATACAGTCTCTTGTTCACTAGTATCCATGAATCGAATTATGGCTTCTTTACGAGCCAATTCATCATCACCCAATATAATAACATATTTCGCATTAATTTTGTTAGCGTATTTTAATTGTGCCTTCATACTCTTGCCCTGCCCGTCCATTTCAACGGTAATATATTCATCATGTAAGGCTTGGCAAATTTTGAAAGCCTCTACCTTAGCCGCATCACCAAGAGCGACTACGAATACAGATGGTTCTACAGTTGGCTCAGGCAATAAGTTTTGTTTTTCAAGAGCTAATAGTAAACGCTCCATGCCCATAGCAAAACCGATAGCTGGAGTATGAGGTCCATCGAGCTCTTCTACGAGACCATCGTAACGGCCACCACCGGCTACAGCACTTTGAGCACCTAAAGGAGTATATTGTACCTCAAAGGCTGTCTTTGTATAGTAATCAAGGCCACGTACGAGACGAGGATTTAAAGTATATTGCACATTAGCTGCAGTTAAATAGGTTTTCAATTCTTCAAAATGATCATGACACTCTTCACATAAATGTTCGTGAATTTCAGGAGCACCTACGGACAAGGATTTGCATGTTTCATTTTTGCAGTCCAAGATACGCAAAGGATTTTTGTACAAACGCTCTTGGCAATCGCTACATAATTGTTCCTTTTTAGGTTCAAAGAAAGCGATTAATTTTTCTCGGTATACAGGACGACATGTTGGGCAACCTACGGAGTTTACTTCTACATTGAGGTCTTTAAGGCCAAAGTCTTTTAATAACTGTACAACCATACAGATAACTTCACTATCTACCACTGGAGATTGCGAACCTAGTACCTCTGCACCAAACTGGTGGAATTGACGATAACGACCCGCTTGCGGTTTATCATGACGGAACATAGGGCCCATGTAATACCATTTTGTGAGACCTTCTTTACCATATACTTTATTTTCTAAGTATGCGCGCACAGCAGACGCCGTATTTTCAGGGCGTAAGGTAAAGCTAGAACCACCGTCATCACCGGTGGTAAAGGTGTACATCTCTTTTTGTACTACATCTGTAGTCTCACCGATACCGCGTAAGAACAATTTAGTTTCTTCAAAGGCAGGTGTGCGAATTTCATTGAACCCATATACTTTACAAATTTCGCGCATACGTTGTTCAATATAATGCCAATGTATCATCTGTTCTGGCAAAAAGTCTTGTGTACCTCTTGGTTTTCTTATAGCCATTACACAACCTCCCAAAATCTTTCACAAATTCTATGTCGTTTCTCTAAAAGTGCATCTATCGTTTCGTGATAAACATCTACGTCTTTTGGCATATGCTGCTTAAGTTGACGATATTCAGGGGCGCGCATCCACTTGGATGAACTGCCAGGCCCCATAGATAGAATACTCTGCCGTTCTTCCATAATCTGGATATTATATTCACACGCTTTGCCAGGCAAGGTATAGCCAATATTCTCTAACTGCCCTCTCATATATTGTTGGCGATATAAATAATATGGCACATAACCAGCCGCTTCAAGACGCTCTTTACCATATTGTACCATTTCCGCCACAAGATGTTCTTCAGGAATATCATCTTCCATATGTAAATCGTACAACGGGCTACCACGTTTTAATGCTAACGTATGAATTGTAACATTTTCCGGCAGATTTTGACATACATAATCCATATTCTCTATCATGTTTAACATCGTTTGATTAGGCAAGCCTGCAATAAAATCCATATTTACGGCTAATGATGTATTGTTTTTTACATATTGTAAAAGTTCATCAATATCCCGTACACTATGGCCGCGTCCAATACGACGCAAAATATCATCTTGCATTGTTTGCGGGTTAATGCTAATACGATTCACACCTAGCGCAAGCATGGAACGTAGCTTAGTAGGATTAACAGAATCTGGCCGCCCGGCCTCTACAGTGAATTCATGTCCTTCAGATACGAGTAGAGATAACTGTCTTAGGACCTGGTGAAAGTCTTCATCCTCTAGCACTGTCGGAGTACCACCGCCCATATAGAGAGTATCGACTGTTAGGCCATAGGAATCAACGATAGATTTCATATCTTCTATATCACGGTTTAAAGCACTTAGAAATTGACTTTTACCAGCATAATCCTGATAGAGACCATATGGAAACGAGCAATATACACAACGTGTATCGCAGAAAGGAATACCACAATAGAGACTCACCTTTTTATCGTCTGTATCAGATAGAAACAGACGTTGATATTCGCCAATGGCCCCCAAAGTAGCAAGCTTTTCCATAGACACAGAAAACTCGTCCCTAATGTGACGAGTTGCTGCGTGGACAGAGCCATATGTATCTATATATTTATGTAGTAGCTTTGTAGGGCGCACACCTACCATGGTTCCCCATGGAGCCTCAGCAGGTAAGCCTTGATATTCACGCAAATAGCGCAACAAGGCTTGTCCAATTTGACGACGCCCCATAGAGGAAACAGGGCCTTCAAAAATCTGAACGGTATCACCAATAGTAACAGTTAATGTGTACTGCCCTTCCACTTCATGCGCTTCAAGGATAACCTCTGGATTTATCTTATCAGAAAAGAGTCCTGCCGCGCCACAGTTATGAGCTACTACGGAGCCAAGTGGTAATGGGCCCGTATATAGATATCCATTAACCATGATGGGACATACGCTCAAGCTTTTCTAATTCTGCTTCAGTCATATGATTTTGGCAATCACTACAGTAACCATATACTTTCAATTGATGATCAATGGTACGGAAGTTTAATTTCTTAGCGATGATAGACTCCAATGTTTCAAGCATGTCATCTTCAAACTCGGATACTTTACCACATTTTACGCAAATCAAATGATGATGGAAATGAGCGAACTCTTCGTCATTTAATTCATAACGATTACGGCCATCACCAAAATCAAGACGTTTTAACAAATCAAGTTCTGTGAAGAGATCAAGAGTTCTGTAAATTGTTGCCAACCCGATATCAGGTGCCACCTCTTTTACAAGAACATATACATCTTCAGCACTCAAATGATTTTCTTCAGCATCGATAAATGCTTGCAAGATTGTTTGACGTTGTGTGGTCAATTTGTACTTTTTGTCTTTAATGCGTTCTTTTAATTTTTCTAATGTTGTGTTCATAATAAATTTCCCCTCGACTGTAAAAAATAATTCGTTTAAACCTACTGACCAACGAATGGGTTGTATTGTTTTTCATACCCTATATTTGTTTCCGGTCCATGACCAGGATAAACCATTGTATTATCAGGCAATGTATAAAGCTGAGTCTTAATAGATGATATCAGAGTCTCATAAGAGCCATTTGGAAAATCTGTACGGCCTACGGAATCTCTAAATAAAGTATCCCCTACAAACACAAGACCTTCCATGTAATAACACACACCTCCTGGCGTATGACCTGGTGTTTCAAGCACCTCAAGATCAATATCACCACATGTAATGTGATCACCTTGTTTAACCTCGATGATTTCCGCTTTTACCTTAATTGGCGTTGGATTGCTATAAGCACTAAGATTAAGTTCAGGATCAGATAAATACGGTACATCGCCTTTATGAATATATACAGGCACATGATAGGTGTTTACAATCTCTTGAATGCCACCAATATGATCTCCATGACCATGTGTCAGTACAACCGCCTTCGGCTTTAAATCATGTTTTTTTAGCGCATCTAGTACTTCAGCTGTTGCAGGATCGATAATGAAAGCTTCACCTATCGCTTTATCACCGATAACATAGCAATTTGTTCCTAGTGGACCTAAAGGCATGCGCATAAGCACTAATTGTTGTTCGCTCATTAAGCCCCTCCTTTACTACGTTGAACAGTATACACTTCACGAATACGACGCAATTTAGTCATTACGAAATCTAGTTGCGAAATATCCCGAATATCAACCACCAAATTGATGCTTACATTTTTTGTATCTTCTTGAACCTTAGCATTGATGTTAGTAATGGTGATTTTTAATTCTGAAAGCACCGCCATAACCTCCATGAGAATACCAGCTCGATCATAAGCTTGAATATCAATGCCTACGTGGAAAGATTCGCCAGAAGAACCGTCCCAAGAGACTTCTATCATCCGCTCTAAGTCTTCAGGAGAATGTCCCATGCTAGGGCAATCACAACGGTGAATAGAAACACCACGACCACGGGTTATGTAACCTATAATATCATCACCAGGTACAGGATTACAGCATTTTGCCATACGCACCATCACACCAGCTTCACCTTTTACGAGAACACCAGTGCCATTTTTAGTTTTCTTTTGTCCTTGAGATTTTAATTTCTCGATAATTTGCTCTGTGCTGCGCTTAGATTCCTCTACCTCTTTAGACTTTTTATAAAGTTCAATTAAACGCAAAAGAACAGTGCTTACAGGAATGCCGCCATAGCCACAGGCTGCAAACATTTCCTCTTCTGTACCGGCTTTAAGTTGTTTCGTTACATGTTGTAAACGGTTGTCTGCACATAATTCTTTCCAATTATGATTCAATCGTTTCGCTTCTTTTTCAAGAGAGTCTAAACCTTTTTCAATATTTTCAGCTTTATTTTCGCGCTTGAACCAATTGCGAATTTTACTCTTACTTTCAGAAGAACCTACGATATTCAACCAATCAAGGCTAGGACGACCTGTTTTGGATGTGATGATATCAACAATATCACCATTTTGCAAGGTATAATCCAACGGCACAATTTTGCCGTTTACCTTAGCACCAACACAATGATGACCTACATCGGTATGAACTCGATAGGCAAAGTCAAGCGGTACAGAGCCTATTGGCAACTTAACAACGTCACCCTTTGGCGTAAATACAAATACCTCACCAGAGAAAACGTCTAATTTCAAAGCATTAACGAGTTCCGTTGGATTACTAGTATCTTGCCATTCAAGAACCTGGCGCAGCCATGCAACCTTTTGATCAAATTCTTTATCGCCGTTTTTATTTCCTTCTTTATATCGCCAGTGAGCAGCCACACCATATTCAGATACACGGTGCATTTCCCAAGTACGGATTTGAATCTCTACCGGTTGCCCCATCGTGCCGATAACGGTTGTATGCAAGGATTGATACATATTAGACTTCGGCATGGAAATATAATCTTTGAAGCGATAAGGCAATGGCTTCCACAAGCTATGTGCAATGCCAAGTACTGCATAACAATCAGGAATGCTATCAACAATTACACGAACGGCAAGCAAATCATAAATTTGGGATAAATCACGATTGTCCTTTTTCATCTTCTTATAAATACTGTAGAAGTGTTTTGGACGACCTTTGATATCCGCCTTAATATGGGCTTCACTTAAGGCCTTTGTAAGTTGCCTCATCGTATCATTAACAATGTCTTCCCGGACTTGGCGTTTTTGTTTCATTTGATCGACTAGATCATAGTATTTTTCCGGCTCTAAATAACGGAAGGATAAATCTTCCAACTCCCATTTCACATTGAAGATACCAAGACGATGTGCCAAAGGTGCAAAGATTTCTAGGGTTTCCTTAGCAATACGTTTTTGTTTGTCACTACGCATATGCTTTAAGGTGCGCATATTATGTAAGCGATCACCCAATTTAATAACTACGACACGTACGTCCTTCGCCATAGCTAAAATCATCTTTCGATAGTTTTCCATTTGGCGATCTTCTTTTGTTTCATACTGGAATTGGTTTAATTTTGTTACCCCATCAACGAGGAATGCTACTTCAGAGCCAAACATCTCCTCTAGGTCTTCCTTCGAGTAAGATGTATCTTCAACCACATCATGCATAAGAGCTGCCATGAGTGTAATATGGTCGATTTGTAAATGTGCCAAAATATCAGCTACAGCTAGAGGATGCATGATATACGGTTCACCGGAAGCTCTAAATTGACCTTCATGAGCCTTATCAGCAAGCTCAAAAGCTTTCAATACTTGGTCACACTCATCATCTGTTAAATACGTATGGATATACTCCATAAACTCAGCTAAGGCTTTACTTTTATCAAATGTACTTTGTTCCACCAAAGCTTTGCCTTCTTCATTTACAGTTGTCATGATGTCACCTCCTATACACTATAAGTAAGGAATGTTACGGATGTGACAAGATCTAATTTTCCTTCAATGGCATTCCATCTCAGCATTAATTGACCATCATCACTTGTATATTCTTCAACAATGCCCAATTCTTTAAATACATCGATAGATGTTAGAGCACTGCGATTATTCTGATCTGCCGGCTTGCGACGCAATATATCTTGTTCAACATTATAAACCGACTGACTGCGACCTCGCATGGACTGTTTTATTATGACATACATTTGTCTAAGTCCTTCTGTAGAAAGCTTAATTGGCTCTTCAGTCAACGGTTCAATAGCTTGAATCATGAGCTGCGGAGAAACCAGACCTTGCCATTCATTCTTTTGTAAAGAAAATGCCACTTTTACCACAGTTCCCACGAAGATAGATCTAAATAAATCTGGACGATTCCAAGCTATAGCATCTAATGTACCATTCGAAGTTGCAAAAATTACCTTACAGTGATTTTTTAATTGGCCCATGAGCATAATATCCTGTACGGTAGCTTCCATAATAGCAAAGACTGGTGTACTATTGGACATCCCATAAGGTTCAAGGGCTGATACGCGGTCAATGATATCTACATCGATATCATCAACAGGTAGTTCCGCATCAATGGCCACAACGGGAATATATTCCTCAGCAGTAACAACTTCTTTACAATACTTAGTTAAACGGTCTCGTAACTCATCAATACGATTTGCATCGATGCTAAAACCTGCCGCCGCAGAGTGTCCGCCAAACTGTAGCAAGATATCCTCGCAAGATTTTAATGCATCATATATGTTAAAGCCATCTATACTACGGCACGAGCCTTTACCAACGCCATCATGAATACTGATAACTAAGGTTGGTTTGTAAAACTCCTCTACTAGACGAGAAGCAACAATACCAATGACACCGGGATGCCACTCTTCGCCGGCCACAATAGTTACATAATCAGCTTTATGTCCTTGATTAGCTACATCTATACGAGCCAACTCGTGAATATTTCGTTCTAGCTCTTGTCGTTCACGATTCGTTTCGTTTAATTCCTCTGCAATTGCCTCTGCTATATCTGCATCATCGGTCACGAGTAGTTCAACAGCACGCGTTGCATGCGTTACGCGACCAGCTGCATTAAGGCGAGGTGCTAAAGTATAGCCAATATGTCCAGAGGTGATAGTTCGTTCATGAAGCCCCGCTACATCAATTAGCTTATTAATCCCCAAATTAGGATAGCTATTCATCTTCTCAAGGCCCGATTTTACGATGATGCGGTTCTCACCGACCAAAGGTACTACATCAGCTACCGTGCCAAGTGCGACGATATCTAAATCATCTAAGTACCATTCTCCGTGCTTTGTAAGCCACAAGGCTTGGCATAATTTGAAAGCAACGCCTACGCCAGATAAGTTTTTATCCTTATATGGACAGTCCTTTTGCTTATGATTTATAACGGCCTTGGCTCGTGGAATCATATCAGGAGCCGTATGATGATCCGTAATAATCATATCGATACGGTCTCGTACAGCCTCTACAATATCGTAAGAGCTAATGCCGCAGTCAACGGTAATGACTAAAGCCGTTCCCCGTTCAATAAGGTGCTCTAAAGCCTCTAAATTAAGGCCATACCCTTCACTTTGACGTTCTGGTATGTAATAGGTAACATCGGCACCTAATTTCTTTAAAAATCGATAAAGTACTGATGTTGCAGTAATACCATCTACATCATAATCACCATAAATGACGATTGGTTTGTGACTTTCAATTGTCTCCAGAACTAGTGAAACAGCCACATCCATATCTTTTAATGTAAATGGATCTAACAAATCTGACAAAGTACCTTGTAAAAACTGACGACCTTCGTCTACATCAATGTGACGATTCACCATTAATTTAGCCACAATAGGGTTTACACCAAGTTCACGGATTAAGATATTCTCTTTCTCTTGATCACCTTTACAAAGGCGCCAACGTTTTTTCTTAATCATCATATCCCTCAGTAGTTTATAATCAATATTATTCTTGAATTCAACGTATTATCATTATCATTTTTATTTATTATACCTTAAAACGCAAATAAAATAAACCATTTTATATATTTTATTCTCATTTAAACTTTGCTATTTTCTCAACAAGAAAGAGCCTCCCATTATCAATAGGAGGCTCCATATCAGTGAATTACTTAGAACCGGAAGTCTCGTTCGCCGTCCTTCATCTGTGCAATATAAGCTTTAGCTTTTTCTTTAACTAAATCATTTTTAATATTTTCTAACTGTTGTTCGATGACCTTAGCACCATGAGCCTTAGTCTTTTCATCACCGTAATCCATGATGTATTCGTTTAATGTCATCAACGCATTAGGTTGGCAACAATTGTGAATTTGACCGGATTTAGCAAGGGCCATGAAACGGTCCCCTGTTCTGCCTGCACGATAACATGCAGTACAGAAACTTGGTACATAACCAAGGTCTAATAGCCAGTCTACGATTTCATCTAATGTACGTGTATCGCTGCGATCAAATTGTGCAGAATTATCTTCTGGTTTCTCTTCTTCTTTGTAACCACCTACGCTAGTACGAGATCCACCACTAATTTGGGAGATACCTAATGCCAAGCCACGTTCACGCATAGACTGACTTTCACGAGTGGACATAATCATACCTGTATACGGTGTGGAGACGCGGATAAGAGCAACAATTTTTTCAAATACATCATCAGGCACAGCATTACTGAAATCATCTACATCGATATCATCAGCTGGACAAATACGAGGTACAGAAATAGTATGTGGACCTACCCCATACACAGCCTCTAAATGTTCAGCGTGCATCAACAATCCAACGAAATCATATTTATAATGTTCCAAACCATAAAGAACACCGATGCCTACATCATCAATACCACCTTGCATAGCGCGGTCCATCGCCTCTGTATGGTAGGCGTAGTCGCTCTTAGGGCCTGTAGGATGTAAAGCTTCATAGTTTTCTTTGTTATATGTTTCTTGGAATAATGTATATGTGCCAATACCAGCTTCATGTAATTTTTTGTAGTCCTCAACGGAACAAGCTGCAATATTTACGTTTACACGGCGGATTTCACCATTTTTATTTTTGATACCGTAAATCGTCTTGATGGATTCCAAAATATATTCAAGAGGATTATTTAATGGATCCTCACCAGACTCAATTACAATACGCTTATGGCCCATCGCTTCTAACGCAATAACCTCTTCTCTTATTTGATCTTGCGTTAATTTTTTACGTTTAATATCGCGGTTTTTGGAGTGGTACGGACAATACACACATCCATTGATACAATAGTTAGACAAGTATAACGGTGCAAATAGAACAATACGATCGCCGTAGATAGCCTTCTTGATTTCCTTTGCTAAAGCAAAAAGCTTTTCCTTATATTCAGGTAACGGACATTCTAAGAGAACTGCTGCTTCTCGGTGGTTTAATCCCTTAAATGTAGCAGCTTTCGCTAAAATAGCATCTAACAACTCCCGATTTTCCTTGTTTTCCTCTGCATAGGCAAGTGTGTCAAGGATTTCCTGATGGGAAATAAATTCCTCCGCCTTTGGAGATTTTACATCATACATAGTACTTACCTCAAATCTTTCTAGTGGCAACGCCACCCCTCTTTAGGTTTATGAAAGTATATGACAACCAGTCTTCTGGTATTTCACTGATACTGTACATAGTATACCACTATTCCTACTAAAAAGCACAGGAATTTGATACATGCAAAAAGGTTGCCACCTCATAAGAGGAAGCAACCTTTATATCATGGGAGTTTCTAATCTATATCGATTATCTATATCGAATATGACTAAAATGTATGTAT
>OKSF01000098.1_pt1 | contig 73405 bp, 66 predicted proteins | sample 1606061 | NCBI WGS metagenome assembly OKSF01 (sample SAMEA3541567, study PRJEB24748) | human gut metagenome | biome: human gut; feature: human-associated habitat; material: faeces | place: China | collected 2012
GGGACTTAACCCAACATCTCACGACACGAGCTGACGACAGCCATGCACCACCTGTATGGGCTCCTCTCGGCCACGGGGTCTCCCCCGCTTCACCCATATGTCAAGCCCTGGTAAGGTTCTTCGCGTTGCTTCGAATTAAGCCACATGCTCCGCTGCTTGTGCGGGCCCCCGTCAATTCCTTTGAGTTTTAGCCTTGCGGCCGTACTCCCCAGGCGGGACGCTTAATGCGTTGGCTGCGGCACGGGGGGATCGTCCCCCCACACCTAGCGTCCATCGTTTACGGCTGGGACTACCAGGGTATCTAATCCTGTTCGCTCCCCCAGCTTTCGCGCCTCAGCGTCGGTCTCGGCCCAGAGGGCCGCCTTCGCCACCGGTGTTCCACCCGATATCTGCGCATTCCACCGCTACACCGGGTGTTCCACCCTCCCCTACCGGACCCAAGCCGCGGAGGTTCCGGGGGCTTCGGGGGGTTGAGCCCCCCGCTTCGACCCCCGGCCTGCCGGGCCGCCTACGCGCGCTTTACGCCCAATGAATCCGGATAACGCTCGCCCCCTACGTATTACCGCGGCTGCTGGCACGTAGTTAGCCGGGGCTTCTTCTGCAGGTACAGTCTTGACTCTTCCCTGCTGAAAGCGGTTTACGACCCGAAGGCCTCCGTCCCGCACGCGGCGTCGCTGCGTCAGGGTTCCCCCCATTGCGCAAGATTCCCCACTGCTGCCTCCCGTAGGAGTCTGGGCCGTGTCTCAGTCCCAATCTGGCCGGTCGGTCTCTCAACCCGGCTACCCGTTGTCGGCACGGTGGGCCGTCACCCCGCCGTCTACCTGATGGGCCGCGGAGCCATCCCCTCCCGTCGGGGCTTTAGCCGGGGTGCCATGCGGCACCCCGGGGTATCCGGTATTACCCGTCCTTTCGGGCGGCTATCCCGGGGGAGGGGGCAGGTTCTCCACGTGTTACTCAGCCGTTCGCCACTCGCTTCCACCCGGAGGTGGGTGCCGTTCGACTTGCATGTGTTAGGCGCGCCGCCAGCGTTCATCCTGAGCCAGGATCGAACTCTCCGTTCGGAGCGCCGCATCGCTGCGGCGTGATGTCTCCAAATGGACGTCCGGGTCCCACTCCAAGACCACGCTGATCTCGGACTTCACTGGAATCGACTCGGCGCCGTGCCATCGGGCACGGCATTCGAGCATCGCTAGTCTGTCCTTCGTCGTCCGATCTCTCGGACACGGTATCCGGTTCTCAGGGTGCCCCGCGGCGTCCGTCCTTGTGGGGGGTGCGCCGCGCGAGGAAGTAATATACGCCCCTGCGGGGCCCGTGGGAAGGGCCGAGGGGCGTCTCCACACCTCCTACACAACCGGGCTCAGGCGCCCTCGCGCACCATGCCGCAGGAGGCATCCAGGAGGCGGTCGCGCTCGCCCTCAGTCGGCGCCTCGGAATATACCCTCACCACCGGGTCTGACCTGGACGGGCGCATAAGGACCCAGGACCCGTCATCGAACTGGAGGCGCAGGCCGTCGGCATGGCTGACCTCCACGGGACGACGTCCTGCCACGGACCCAGGGTTCAGTCCAGGCAGGACATTGCGGAAGGCCTGCGTGGCTGCCGGATCAAGGCGCACGTCTCGCCGCGTGTAGCGCATGTGGCCGATCTTATCGCCCATGTCACTAACCAGCTGACGCAAACTCCTGCCGCTCTTAGCCACCAGCTCGACCACCAGCAAGCACACGAGCAGGCCATCTCTCTCACAAAGGTGGGACGGAAACGCAAGGCCACCGTATTCCTCGGCACCCAGCACCACGTCTCCCTCGCGCATTTCTCTATATATACGAGAGAAGCCAACGGGGACTGAGGTGAGTCCGCAGCCCAGTCGCTCTGCCTGGCGCGCGATGCGCGCCGAGCACGTAAGCGTAACAACCACGCGACCGGACTCGCCGCGGTTCTCAATAAGATGGCCAAGAACCAGGGGCGACAGCTCATGCGGCAGCAGAATATTGCCGTTCTCGTCCACCACGCCCGCACGGTCCCCATCACCATCGAGGAGAAACCCTATGTTTGCGCCTGTTGAGGAGACTGTCTCCTCGCACTCATCCGCCCAGGGGTCGCAAGGCTCGGGATGGAGCCCGCAGAAGTCCTCACATGCGTCGGCGTGAATCTCCGTCACGTTGCAGCCCAGACGCTCGAGCGCAAAGGCAAGCACGCTAGCGCCGGCACCATACATGGGGTCGACCACAACATTGAGACCTGCCGCCGCAATGGACGGGCCATCGACCAGCGTAATTAGATCATCGAGGTACGGCCCAATGAAGTTCGCCGTTTGAAAGCTTCCGCTATCGACGGGCGGCTCCAACGAGATGTGCTGCTCGACCGCATCAAGGAACTCGCGCGACACGGGACCGCCGTCCGCGCCACGCACAATAAGGCCCCCGTACTCGCAAGAACGCTCGCTTGCCGTGAACATGACCACGCCGATGGCGTCGTTCCTCTTCGAGCAGCACCAAGACACACAGGGCGTGGGGCACGGCCTGTCGGAGACAATTGCATGCAGTCCAAAGGACGCGAGCACGCCGGCGGCCGCACGAGCATACTCAGCAGAGTTGTGGCGGGCATCGAATCCAACGAGAACCGTGGCGCCGGGATGAGCCTCGGTCCAGAGAAGGCCAAGCGCGTCGGCAACGCGCCTGACGCCTGCCTCGTCGAACCCGTCGTCAAGGCGCGCTTGCCAACCATCGGCACCAAATCTAATTATGTTTGGACGTCTATCCAAGAGTTACGTCACCAAGAGCTTCGCGGAACGCCTCTGCGGTCTGGGGATTCTTGATGGCCATGCGCGCATTTGTTGCAGCCCAGGCAGCGGGAGTACCGGTATCACATCCCTCTGCGGGATCCACCACCAGTGCGTACATCTCCTCCTCGGCGAGAAGTCGCTGCATGGAGTCCGTCAGCTGAATCTCGTTGCCTGCGCCCGGTGCCTGCGTGGCAAGAAGCTCCATGATGCGGGGCGATAGGAGATAGCGGCCAACGATGAACAGGTGCGAGGGGGCATCCTCGGGCTTGGGCTTCTCGACGAGTCCCGTCACCTTCCAGACGGCGCCCTCGTCCTCCTCGCCAGCCTGTGCACCCTCGAGGTGGCCAACGCACTGGCCAGCAATGATGCCATAGCGGCTCACCTGGTCTGCCGGCACTGGTGCGACAGCGATGACCGAGGCGCCGTTGTGCTCGCGGGAAACCTGGGCCATGCGCACGCACATCTGCTTATCCGGCACAAAGTAGTCACCGAGGAGCACGAAGAAGGGCTCGCCGTCGATCTTGTCGGCAGCACAGTGGACGGCATGGCCGAGTCCGCGCGGATTGTCCTGGTAGACAAAGGAGACCGGCAGAGTGGAGGCCTCGTGCACGAGATCTGCCGCCTCACCCTTGCCCCGCTCCCGCAGCATGGACTCAAACTCCTCGTCGACAGAAAAGTACTGCTCGATCTGCGGCTTCTCGCGCGAGTTTACGATCACGACGCCATCGACGCCTGCAGGCTCAAGCGCCTCCTCAACAACATACTGGAGGATGGGCTTGTCGAGCACGGGCAGAAGCTCCTTGGGCATGCACCTCGTTGCGGGCAGAAAGCGCGTGCCAAGACCTGCTGCCGGGATAATTGCCTTCATAGTGTGTATGTTCCCTTCGGTAGTGGGCAGTTTGGGCATAAATCGCCAGGTACACCATACCCCCGTGTGCGCACGGATAGCCTTACCTTCTCTTAGCGGCGGCCCTCCGCCGGATGCACGGTGACAAGCCAGGGCACCATCACACGGCGCACACCAAATTGCCATGAGGCTAATCTGGGATGGTCACGCCCTGCCTAGCGAGATAGTCAATGAGGCGCGACATGGTATCGGCAGAAAGAACATGCTCCATGAGGCAGGCTTCCTCGTCTGCCTGCTCTGCCTCGACGCCAAGGTCTGTCTCGAGAAATGCGCGCAGGGCACGGTGAGCGCGCCACACGATGGCCGCGTACTCCTTGCCCTCTGGCGTAAGCGTCACCCTGCCATAGCGGCTCTGGTTGACCATGCCCTCTTCCTTGAGCATCGAAAGCGCCTTGTTCACGCTTGCCTTGGATACGTCAAGCTGCTCGGCAACGTCGACGGAGCGAACGCTCCCGTCGGGCTCGCCAGACTCTGTGGACAGCCTGTATATCGACTCGAGGTAGTCCTCGCCCGCCCTTGTAAGGGCGTGATCGTGATTTCCGTCACCCGTTAGAGCCATGAGAAGTCCCCCCCATCTTGCTGTACGCGCCCCCGGCGCGTGTCCTGGAGACATTATCCCCAAGTAATCAATTCTTTGGCGCCGACGTGGATGAGGAGACCGTAGATTCGGCAGACTGCTGAGACGTTGCTACCGTCGACGACGCCGTGGTGTCGGTTGTGGTTGAGGAGTCGCTCGTCGTGGCATCCGAGCCCGCAGAGGAGTCATCGGCATTGTAGCCGTACTGGTCAACGTCAAAAGACGACGGATCCTCACCCGCATCGATGACCTTCATCATCTCGTCGAGGGCATCCCAATCGGCCACAACATATGCGACGCCATTAACGTCCTTGGGCTCGGAGGGCACATAGGCCGTGTAGATATCGCTCTCGGTATCCATGCCCACCATCTCGGAGGCGAGCGTCACAATGTCGGTGACCGAGAGGTCGGTGCTGATAACGTCTGCGGTGGCGTTGACCAGGTTCACAATCTTGGTTGGGTCGTCAGTGGCCAGCAGCTGGTTGAGCATGGCCTTGATGAAGGCGCGCTGGTGGCGCATGCGCGTGTAATCGCCATCAGGGAAGTGGCGGCACCTGCAGTAGAAGAGCGCCTGCGCACCGTTGAGCGTCTGGACCCCGGGCTGGAGCTCGGTGACGTCATCGAAGTTCTCGGTGTCCTTAATGTGCTGATCGACGTCAACCGTCACGCCGCCCATGGCGTCGGTAAGGGTCGAGAGCCCATCAAACGCAATCTCGGCATAGTGAGAGATCTGGACTCCGCACTTCTCGCTCACAATCTGCACCATGCCGGCTGCGCCATCGTAGGTGTGGACCCCGTTGATCTTCATGGTCGTGCCCTTCCACTCGACCATGGTGTCACGAGGAATCGAGAGGAGCGTCACGCGCTTGTTGGGCGGGTCGATGCGGGCAAGAATGATGGTATCGGCACGGTAGTCCGTCTCGCCAGGCCGGCCGTCAGTTCCAAGGAGCAGCACGTAGTAGGGGTCATTTGGCGTTGCAGGGGTATCGTCCTCGGTCGAGCTCGCCAGGCTCTGCTGAAGCTCGGGGGTAATGACCTGGCTGTTGTTCATCCGCGTTTGAACGTTGTTGATCCACAGAGCGAACGCCGTTCCCCCGCCGACAAGGACCGCCACTAGCGCAATAACGATCCCTCGCACCACATTCCTGCGAGTTGCGTGCTTCTTGCGCTTGCTGCTGTAGCGCTCGACGTTGTCGCGGCTGTACTCGTCAGGCGCATCGACACCGGAGCCGTTCTCCTCGGTCTTCATGTGCTTGCTCATCAGCCGCTCCGCATTCTTTCCGCGAGCAGGGACCTAGTCCCTGATCGCATCCTCGTCATCGGGAACCGTGTCCCGCTCCGCCTTGGCACCCAGCGAGACAAGCTTGCTCACAAACCCCTCGTAGCCACGCTCGATGTGATGGATGGCAGAGACCGTCGTGACGCCATCGGCCACAAGGCCGGCCATGACCAGGGCCGCACCGCCGCGAAGATCGGGCGACTTCACCTGCGTGCCCGAGAAGCCTGGAACTCCATGCACGATGGCGTGGTGTCCCTCGATGGTGATGTCGGCGCCCATGCGCTGCAGCTCACTCGCAAACATGAATCGGTTCTCGAAGACATTCTCGGTAATCACGCACGAGCCCTTGGCGAGTGCAAGAAGGCACATGGTCTGCGCCTGCATGTCGGTGGGAAATCCCGGGAAGGGCAGCGTCTGAATGTCTGTGGGAAGGATGGGGCCCTCGCGCCAGACCGTACAGCCGCGCACGCCGCGCTGAACGGTGATGCCCATCTTCTCGAACTTCTTAAGCACAAGGCCAAGGTGGACGGGGTCAAAACCGTTTACCCTAACCGGCTCTCCGCAGAGACCGCCAATAGCGAGGAAGGTGCCCGCCTCGATGCGGTCCCCCACCACGGTGTGCGTGACAGGGTGGAGCTCCCCCACGCCCTCAATCTCGATGACGGGCGAGCCAGCGCCACGGATATTAGCGCCCATCTCATTGAGCATGTTGGCCAAATCGACGATCTCTGGCTCACGCGCGGCGTTGTCGATGATGGTGGTGCCCTTGGCGTGGACCGAGGCCATCATGAGGTTCTCGGTGGCACCCACGCTCGCGAATGCCAGCGTGACCGTGTTGCCCGTGATACCGTTTGGCGTGGTTGCATGGATGTTGCCATGCCTCACGTCAAACTGGACGCCAAGCTCCTCAAGGCCGAGGATGTGCATGTCGATCTTGCGCGCGCCGATGTTGCAGCCGCCCGGCATGGCAACGACGGCCTTGCCAAAGCGGGAGATGAGCGGCCCGAGAACCGCCGTCGACGCACGCATCTGGGCAACCAGCTCGTAGGGCGTCTCCCATTTATCGACGTTCGTTGTGTCAATGACCAGAGTGTGCTTGTCGAGCACGTCAATGGTTGCACCCAGGCGCTTGAGCACCTTGCCCATGACGTGGACGTCCGCGATGTTGGGGACGTTCTTCAGCGTGGTGACACCCGGCGCCATGATGGTTGCCGCCATGAGCTTGAGCGCCGAGTTCTTTGCGCCCTCGACCGTGACCTCACCAGTTATTGCGTGACCGCCCTCAACCTTGATGACGTCCATATTCCTCCTGCATATAGCAAGCGACCCCGCTTTCACGGGGCCGCCTGGGATTTAGTTCTGCTTCTGCTCCGCCGCTTCTTTGAGCAGTAGATTACACCACTTTACCTTGTTCTCCCAATACGCGCGGCGCCCGTCCGCCTCATCGAGACCGTTGAGCGTATCGAGGGCGGTGTCGCGGGTCTCACGGACAACGTCTGGCTCGATGTCATCGGTGAGACGCGCGTGGTCGGCGAGGATGATGACGCCCTTCTCGTCGATCTGGACATAGCCGCCCGAGATAACGACCTTGGTTGTGCCACCGCCGTCCTCCTCGCGGAGGTGCAGGCGAACCACGCCGTCGCCCAACGAGCAGATCTCTGGCGCGTGACCAGGCCACACGCCCAGCTCGCCAGAGTGGGCAACAAGGACCAGGCTCGCCACAGGCCCCTCATAGAGCAGCCTGTCTGGGCGGACGAACTGACAATTGAGCTCGGCCATGTGTCTTCCTAGCCCTCTGACTTCTCGGCCGTAGCCTGCTGCATCTTCTTAGCGCGCGCACGCACGTCGTCGATGTTGCCGGCAAAGCGGAACGCCTGCTCGGGAATGTCATCGCACTTGCCGTCGATGATCTGGGCAAAGGAGCGAACGGTCTCCTCGACGGTGCAGTAGACGCCAGGAACGCCGGTGAACTTCTGCGCCACGTGGAAGTTCTGTGAGAGGAACTGCTGTACCTTACGAGCACGAGAGACCGTGAGCTGCTGCTCCTCGGAGAGCTCGTCCATACCCAGGATGGCGATGATGTCCTGAAGGTCGGAGTACTCCTGCAGAATCTCCTGCACCTTCATTGCCACGCGATAGTGCTCCTCACCCACGATGGACGGGTCGAGCGCGGAGCTCGAGCTTGCCAGCGGGTCCACGGCCGGGTAAATGCCCAGCTCGGTGATGGAACGCGAGAGGACCGTGGTTGCATCCAGGTGCGTAAAGGTAGTGGCAGGGGCAGGGTCGGTAAGGTCGTCTGCGGGGACGTAGACGGCCTGGACCGAGGTAATGGAGCCCTCCTTGGTGGAGGTAATGCGCTCCTGCAGCTCGCCCATCTCGGTTGCCAGCGTGGGCTGGTAGCCAACGGCTGACGGCATACGGCCGAGAAGGGCCGACACCTCAGAGCCCGCCTGAGAGAAGCGGAAGATGTTGTCGATGAAGAGCAGGACGTCCTGGCCCTGGTCGCGGAAGTACTCGGCGGTGGTGAGGCCGGCGAGGGCAACGCGCATACGCGCTCCAGGCGGCTCGTTCATCTGACCGTAGACCAGGCAGGTCTTGTTGATAACGCCAGACTCGCTCATCTCGAGGAAGAGGTCGGTGCCCTCACGGGTGCGCTCACCAACGCCAGTGAACACGGAAGTGCCGCCGTGCTGCTGGGCAAGGTTGTTGATGAGCTCCTGGATGAGGACCGTCTTGCCAACACCTGCGCCGCCAAACAGGCCGGTCTTGCCGCCACGGACGTAGGGCTCGAGAAGGTCGATGGCCTTGATGCCGGTCTCGAAGATCTCGGTCTGCGTGGTGAGCTCGTCGAAGGCGGGAGCGGGGTGGTGAATGGGATAATACTGCACGTCGTCGGGGATGGGCTTACCGTCGACGGGCTCGCCCATTACGTTCCAGACGCGCCCAAGGGTCGAGGGACCAACGGGCATCATCATGGGGTGCCCGGTGTCCTTGACGCGAAGCCCGCGCTGCAGGCCGTCGGTCGACGACATGGCGACGGTGCGAACGACGTCGTTTGCCAGCTGGGACTCGACCTCGAGCACCGTCTTCACGCGTCCGATGGGCGTGTCATCGTCAACGAGAAGTGCCGTGTAAATCGAGGGAACCTTGTCGACGAACTTGACGTCGACAACAGGTCCGACGATACGGACGATGCGTCCCTCGCCGACGCTCTTGTTGAGCTTGTTGTAGGTGGCCTCCTCAAGGGGGGTGCGCACCTTTTCGGTGGTTTCTGCCATTAGTAGCTGTCCTCCAATGCAGCCGCACCGCCAATGATCTCGGTCAGCTCGGTGGTGATGGCGCCCTGGCGCTCGCGGTTATAGGTGCGGCCGAGCGAGCTCAGGACCTCTTTCGCGTTGTCGGTGGCCGACTGCATCGCACGACGACGGGCGGCGTGCTCGGCTGCGGCCGAGTCGAGAAGCGCGTGGAAGATGACTGTCTTAATGTAGGCGGGCATCAGGTACCCCAGGACCTCCTGTGCGGAGGGCTCAAAGGAGTAGTCGGAGTAGAACTTGTGGTCGACCTCCGAGAGGGCCTCCTTGGTGCGGGGTGCGTTGGGCATCATGAGCCTCTCCTGCGTTACGGGCAGGAGCTGCTCAGTGACCTGCGTCTGGTCGACGCGGTTCTTAGCGTGCCAGTAGCACAGCACGGCGCGATCGATGCGGCCGGACGCGTAGGCGTCCATCACGTACGTGGCGATGCGATCTGCCTCGTCCTGGTTGGGCTCGGAAGAAATCCCCACGAAGGACATGACTGGCTTCACCTTACGGAAGGTGAAGTACTCCGTAGGCTTCCTGCCGCAGGTGATGATCTCAGACGAGACGCCCTTCGCCTTGAGCTCGGCCATCTCGTGCTCGACCGCGCGCTGCTGGAGCAGGTTGAAGCCGCCAGCAAGCCCACGGTCGGACGCGATGAGAATGAACAGCACGTTCTTCTCGGATGAGCGGCCGCGGAGCAGGGGCTGGGAGTCATCAAAGCCAGCGCTCGCAACGTTAGCGAGCATGTTGGTGATGGCCTCCTTGTACGGGGTGGCCTCGTCCGCCCTCTTGAGCGCCGAGCGGATGCGCGCCGTGGAGATCATCTCCATGGTGCGCGTAATCTGCATGGTGCTCTTGATGGAGGACATGCGCCGCTGTATTTCGCGAAGGTTGGCCATCGCTCGCTACTCCTGGCCCTTCTCCGCGTCCTGGTCCTGACCGGGCACCGTAACAACCTCGGGGCTCTCGGTCTTCTCGGCGGCGTGCTCGACGTCGCGTGCCTTGGCCTTGTTGGGGTGCTCGAGCATGAACTGAGCCTTGTAATGCGTGATGTGCTCCTTGAGGCGGCGCTCCTGGTCCTCGGTGATCTTGCCGTTGAGGAGCGAGGCGCGCAGCGCGGGGTGCTTGTCGGCCATGTACTTGGCAAGCCCGTCGCGGAACAGGCTCACGTGGTTGAGGTCGATGTCATCGAGGAAGTCCTCCTTGCCGGCAAAGACCGCGATGATCTCGTCGGGTGCGGCAAGGGCTGCAAAGCGTCCCTGCTTGAGGAGCTCCATCATGTGGGCACCGTGGTTGAGCTGGTACTGCGTAGTGGCGTCAAGGTCGGAGCCAAACTGCGCGAAGGCCTGCTTGTCGCGGTATGCGGCAAGGTCGAGACGCAGCGTGCCAGCAACCTGCTTCATGGCCTTGTACTGGGCATCGCCGCCAACCCTGGAGACCGAGATGCCCACGTCCACAGCGGGGCGCTGGCCCTGGAAGAACAGGTTGGTCTGCAGGTAAATCTGACCATCGGTGATGGAAATCACGTTGGTGGGGATGTAGGCGGAGACGTCACCCTCCTGCGTCTCGATGATGGGAAGCGCCGTAAGCGAGCCGCCGCCGTTCTCGTCGGACAGCTTGCATGCGCGCTCGAGGAGACGCGAGTGCAGGTAGAAGATGTCGCCAGGGTAAGCCTCACGTCCAGGCGGACGGTGCAGCGTCAGCGACATCTGACGGTAAGCCACAGCCTGCTTGGAGAGGTCATCGTAGACCACGAGGACGTGCGCACCGGGGTGCGTTGCGTCTGCGGGGTTTCCGTTAGCATCGTTGTACATGAAGTACTCGCCGATGGCCGCACCGGCCATGGGGGCGATGTACTGAAGCGGCGCGGAGTCTGCGGCGGTGGCGGCCACGATGACCGTCTTGCCGAGAACACCGTGCTTTGCCAGGGACTCCCTGATCGTGGCAACCGTGGAGGCCTTCTGGCCAATGGCAACGTAGATACAGAGCATGTCCGTATCGCGCTGGTTCACGATTGTGTCGATGGCAATGGCGGTCTTGCCCGTCTTACGATCGCCAATGATGAGCTCACGCTGGCCACGGCCAATGGGCACCATAGCATCGATGGCAAGAAGGCCGGTGAGCACGGGCTCACAGACGGGCTGTCGTGCCATGATGCCAGGGGCCTTGAACTCGATGGGCCGACGGTGCGTGGAATCGATGGGGCCAAGTCCGTCGATGGGCTGACCCAGTGGGTTCACCACGCGGCCGAGCATGGCGTGTCCCACGGGGATGTCCATGACTCGTCCGGTCGTACGGCACTCGTCGCCCTCCTTGATGGAGTCGACGTCGCCAAAGAGGACGGCACCAACCCTGTCCTCCTCGAGGTTCTGCGCCAGGCCATAGACGCTGCGGCCCGTCACAGAGCTCGTGAACTGCAGAAGCTCGCCAGCCATGGCGGTCTTGAGGCCAGAAATGTATGCGATGCCGTCGCCAACCTGCGTGACGACAGATGCCTCCTGACGGTCAACCGTCGCGTTGATGGCGGAAAGCTGCTCGCGCAGGGTGCTCATAATGCGCTCGGAACTAATCGACGAGTCGATGGTAGCCTGCTCGTTCTCTGTCACTGCTCTTCACCTCCGATAAATGCTGAGGAGAGCGTCTTCCTAATGTGCGAGAGCTGGGCACGCACCGAGGCATCCATGCGCTTGCCGCGCGCCTCGAGAAGAACGCCGCCCAGGATGCTGGGATCAACGCGCTCGACAAGATAGACGGGCGCATTGAGCAGCTTCTCGGCCTGTGCACGGACCTTGTCACGCAGCTGATCGCCCATGGGGACGGCCGTGGTGACGGTGACCGACACGGTCTTGTCCTCGCTATCCAGGAGCTCCTTATACCTCTTGGCAACCTGGTCAATGAGGCTTGCGTCATCCTCGGCCTGCATGGCCGAGAGGGTCTCGAGCACCTCGGGCGAGAACTTCTTGGCATGCTGCCACTGCACCAGGTCGGCGTTCGCGCGGCCCTCCTGTCGGGCTGCGTCGAGCAGGGCCCTGGTGTAGGCCTCCGCCTTGTCTTCGACGGGTCGCTTACTGCTCATCGGGGGCACTCACTTCCGCGAGGTACTTCTCAGCAAGCCTGCGCTGCTGATCCTCGGTAAGGTCGTTGCCAATGATCTTGCTCGCGATCTCGACGGAAAGGTCGACGACAGAGCTCGAGAGCTCAATCGTGGCCTTGCGGCGCTCGGAGTCCACGGCACCATGCGCCTTGGCAATGATGTCGGACGCCTCGTGCTGCGCCTTGGCAAGAATCTGTGAGCGCTCCTCCTCGGCTTCCTTCTTGGCCTCGGAGATTATCTCCTCCGCCTTGCGATTGGCGTCGACGAGCTTGTCCTCGTAGCTCTGTGCCTCGGCCGCGGCCTTCGCCTTGGACTTCTCGGCAGAGTCGAGATCGTCCTGGATCTTCTGCTGACGCTTCTCCATCATCCCGAGAATCGAAGGCCAGGCAAGCTTGGCCATGATGAGCCAGATGATGAGGAAGGCAATGAGCGCGGGGATGAACTCCGCGGGCTTTGGCAGAAGGAGGTCGGGGCCGCTGGGGCTTTCGGCGAGGGCGACGGTGGGCAGCGAGAGGACCGTGCCAAGCATGAGACCGGCAACGGCCGCAATGCGCGCGCTCCCCTTCATGTTCCTGTTCATACGTCCCTCCAACTCAGCTTGTACGTCGTGTTGTGCCATGCAGCTAGGCGATCAGCGTCACGACGAAGCCGATGAGGGCCAGTGCCTCGACGAATGCGGAGCCCAGGATGAAGACTGTGAACAGACGACCCTGGACCTCAGGCTGACGCGCCATCGACGTGGTTGCGCCGTAGGCAGCAAGGCCAATACCGATGCCGGCGCCAATAACACCGAGACCATAACCAATGACTCCCACGATTCCTCCTTTGTCACTCGCCTGGACCCAGGCGAACTCTGACGTCGTGCTATGCAGAAGCGGTCGTGTTCCGCTTGTTGCCCTGTTGGCTACTCGTCTTCCTCGACGAGCTGAATGTAGACGGCCGAGAGAAGCGTGAAGACGTATGCCTGAATCACAGCGACCAGAATCTCGACCAGATAGATGACAATGAGGATGAGCACCCAGAAGACCGAGACCGCCGCCCCGCCGAGCGCCGCCACCGAGAAGCTCTGCAGCAGCGGCTCGAAGAAGAGCGATGCCAGGATGGCGAAGGTACCCATGACCACGTGACCGGCAAACATGTTGCAGAAGAGTCGGACGGCCAGGGTGATGAGGCGAAGGAACGTCGAGAAGAGCTCGATGACCCAGACCATGATGGCCATGGGAAGGGGAAGTCCCTTGGGGGCAAAGCTCTTGAGGTATCCAAGGACGCCCATGCGCTTGATGCCCACGGCGATGAAGTAGACGAACGAGACGAGGGCAAGGGCAGCAGTGACGCCAATCGTGCCGGTGCCGGGGTGACAACCGGGGATGATGCCCACGATGTTATTGAAGAGGATGAAGAAGAACAGCGCGGCAATGAAGGGGAAGTGCTTCTTCCAGGTGTCGCCCAGGATGGACTTGCACATGTCATCGCGGGTGAACTCGACGAGGTATTCCATGCCGTTCACGAAGAAGCCCTGCGGCACGAGGCTCTGCGCCTGCTTCTTCTTGAAGACAAACATCACCACGAAGAGCAGCGCAATGGCGACGAACATCCAGAAGATGTACTGGGTGAGGCCAACCGTGGTGTCTCCGACGATGGCGTGGGTCATGAAGCCGTCAAGCAGCTCATCCATCGCATCGGGCAACTTGGAAAGCGCGTCCACTATTCGTCCTTCCTTCCACACTTCGTCCCCGAACAGCCGAGTGACAACCTTCTGGGATGCCCCTGGCTGCGCGCACGAACCCTATTCTACCCACTCCATGCAGGAAGCCATTCGCATCTCCCGTGTACGGCAATGAGCAGAGACCCGCATTGGTGGCTCTTGAGCGCGCTCCTTCGCAAGGCGATGATTCGGTTGTTCAAAAAGCATGGAGGGATATTAGCACTTTGGGAGTACCCGGGAATCAAGTTCAGGCATATTTTTGAACAAGGTTCAATAAACAACGAGAGTTTCTTTATGTAGCTGGGGAAACGTCAGTTGTCTCATTTAGTCAACGGCTTGTTAAGCCTGGCTGCAGCATCATCAAATTCGCATCGACAACACAATTCGCACCCGTTTTTCTCGCCAGGGCGTACGCAAGGCTCCTACCCCCGGGGCGTCCGTCGCCACGCAACCAGTCCGGCGATGGTCGTAACAACCAGAAAAGAGATCGCAGCGGCAGCGCCAAACGGTAGGGTGACCGTAGCGTCTGCTACGTGAACGGCAAGAATGACAAGCTGAATCCCAAAGAATGACGCCAAGATGCTGCCAAGCCCCGCCGCCATGGAGGGTCTATTTTTGCTTGCCGCCTGATGGAGCACGAAAAGGACGGGCGTGGCAGCGAGAAGTCCCACTGCCACGCCCAGGATAACCAGAAGGGTCATGCTACTTGGTGCCGTAGATGCGGTCGCCGGCATCGCCCAAGCCAGGCAGAATGTAGGCGTTCTCGTTGAGACACCTGTCGACGGAGCACGTGAAGAGGCGAACCTCGGGATCATAATCGAGAACGGCCTTGACGCCCTCGGGGCAAGAAACGATGGTGAGGCAGCGGATGTCCTTCACACCCGCCTCGCGCAGGAACTGGATGGCAGCGGTAAGCGAGCCGCCAGTGGCGAGCATGGGGTCTACCACAAGGCATGTGCGGTTCTCGACATCGGGCGGGAACTTGCAGTAGTACTGGTGCGGGATGTGGGTCTCGGGATCACGATACATGCCCACATGCCCCACGCGCGCGGAGGGCACAAGCGTGAGGATGCCGTCGACCATGCCCAGGCCGGCGCGAAGGATTGGGATGATGGCGACCTTCTTGCCAGAGATGCGCTTGCAGGTGGTCTTCTCGAGCGGGGTCTCTACCTCGACGTCCTCAAGCGGGAAGTCGCGCATGGCCTCGTAACCCTCAAAGATGGCAAGCTCGGTGACAAGCTCGCGGAACTGCTTGGTGCCCGTGCTCTTGTCCCTCAGGATGCTCAGCTTGTGCTGAACGAGGGGGTGGTCGACAACCGTGAGCCTGCTCTCGTCGTAATCTGCCATGTGCGTCCCTTCTCGTAATGAGACAAAGGGAAAACCCCTTTGCCTCAAGAACTTCCCCGCAAGACCTTAGCACTTGGGGATGAGACAAAAAATGAGACAGAGGGAAACTCCCTCTGTCTCATTCCTCGCTAGAGCTCCGGATAGAGGGGGTGCGCCTGCAGGAATTCCTTGACCTCGCCGGCAACGCGCTCCTGGACGTTTTCATCACCGAGGTTGGTCACGACGTCGCCAATGAGCTCACCGATGCGCTCGCACTCCGCCTCGTCAAACCCACGCGTGGTGGCCGCCGCGGATCCAACGCGAATGCCGCTTGTGACAAGGGGAGAGCGCTGCTCGCCAGGGATGGTGTTCTTGTTGACAGTGATGCCCACGGCGTCGAGCGCGGTCTCGGCGTCGCGGCCGGTGACGTCACCGGCAGGCGTGAGGTCAACGAGCAGCAGGTGGTTGTCGGTGCCCCCCGTCACGAGCCTCAAGCCGCGAGACTCCATGCCACGGCCAAGCGCCTTGGCGTTGGCGAGAATGGCGTCGGTATAGGTGGCGAACTCGGGGCGCAGCGCCTCGCCAAAGGCCACGGCCTTACCGGCGATAACGTGCTCGAGCGGGCCGCCCTGCGTGCCCGGGAAGACCGAGGAGTTGATCTTCTTGGAGATGGCGGGGTCGTTGCAGAGAATGATGCCACCACGGGGCCCGCGCAGGGTCTTATGCGTGGTGGAGGTCACCACGTCTGCGTAGGGCACCGGCGAGGGGTGACGGCCGGTGGCAACGAGACCGGCGATGTGGGCCATGTCCACCATGAGGGCAGCGCCGTTGTCGTGGGCGATCTGGGCAAAGCGCTCGAAGTCGATGATGCGCGGGTATGCGGAGGCACCGGCGATGATGAGCTTAGGCTGGTACTTCTCGGCCTTTGCCGCCACGTCATCAAAGTCGATGCGCTCGGTCTGGGGGTCAAGGCCGTAGGAGACAACGTTGTAGAGCTTGCCCGAGAAGTTCGCAGACGAACCGTGGGTGAGGTGGCCGCCGTTGTCGAGGGCCATGCCCATGATAGTGTCGCCAGGCTTCGCGAAGACGGCCTCTGCGGCGTAGTTGGCCTGGGCGCCAGAGTGGGGCTGGACGTTGGCATAGGCTGCACCAAAGAGCTTCTTCACGCGGTCGCGCGCGAGGTTCTCGACCTCATCGACAGCCCAGCAGCCGCCGTAGTAGCGATGGCCTGGAAGCCCCTCGGCGTACTTGTTGGTGAGCGGGGAGCCCACGGCCTCCATCACAGAAAGCGAGACGAAGTTCTCGGATGCGATGAGCTCAATGGAGTTGCGCTCTCGCGTGAGCTCGTCGCCAATGGCGGACGCAAGCTCGGGGTCGGTGGCGCTCAGGTGCTCGAGATACATGGCTTTCTCCTTTTTGGGCCGGATGGCTTACGGTCACGGGTGGATGAGATTTCTGCATGCGTGGGTCTACAGGCCAAACTCCTCGGGGACGCCCGCAAACGACGGATCGTCCTCGCGCATTATCTTCTCGACGCGGGCAGCGTGACGCCCACCGGCAAACTCCGCGGTGAGGAAGGTGTCGACAATCTGCTCGTTTGTGTCCAGCGGAACAAAGCGGCCAGAGAGGCCGATAACGTTGGCGTTATTGTGCTCGCGCGCAAGCTGAGCAAACTGGACCGTCTGGACGGGCGTCGCGCGGACGCCGGGAACCTTATCGGCGGCCATCGAGATGCCAAGGCCGGTACCGCAAATGACCACGCCGCGGTCCGCCTTGCCCGATGCCACGTAACGGCCAACCTTGTCGCCAAAGTCCGGGTAGTCGCAGCGCTCGCCCGACCTTGGCCCAAGGTCAACGACGTCATAGCCCTCCTCGCGGAGGTGCTTGACGATGGGGCCCTTCTGGTCGAATCCGGCGTGGTCCGAGGCAATGGCAACGCGCATGTGGGCTCCTCTCTCCCCTGTGCAGGTGCCAGTATGCAGTACCTTGTCATGAGGATACCGCGCGATGGGACGGCCCGCGGTCACCTTTCGCTCGCGTGAAACACGTCTGTGCGGAACGGCAACCTTCCGGACCGATATCGAGAGGAACTAGGCCCCGGCTACACGAAGAATGTCCTTCTCGGCAATGGCTCCCTCGCGCAGGACGCGCGGCGCGGCACCCGTGCAGTCAACGATGGTAGAGGCAATTGCCAAGGGTGCAGGGCCTCCGTCGAGCGTAAGGTCAACGGCATCGACTATCTGGGGCTCGACCGAGGCGCCCGAGGTGGCCGAGGGCTCGCCGTGCGTGTTTGCGCTGGTCTGGGCCAGAGGACCCACGCGACGCGCCAGCTCGCGCACAAGCGCCGAGCTGGGGCAGCGAAGCGCCACGGTGCCCGTGGGGGCAAGGTACTCGGCCGGGAAGGCGCCTGTTGCGGTGACCACCAGGGTAAGCGCGCCCGGCCAGTACGTATTCACCAGCGGGAGCGTCCAGGCGGGGACCGACGCTGCATAGCGGGGAAGGTCCTCGGGGTCCGCCACAAACAACGGGAGCGTTTGGGTTGCCGGACGGTTCTTGATCTCAAATATACGCTGGTGAGCTGGGTTGTTTGGCGTCGCCGCACACACGAGACCATAGACGGAATCGGTGGGCGACACAATGACTCCCCCCGCCTCGAGAACCTTGGTCGCGGCGTCAAGCGCCTCTGGGGTAGGACTGTCCTGGCTTACCTGCATCACGCGACCCATGGTTTCTCCTGTTGACGACAATTTGGACCGAAGCCCCTGACGAGGCCCACTAGCACCGAGCCGGCACCTATCAGAAGCTACTCGCATCCACTGAAACTACTAGTACCCGCAAGAAGCAACCGGGCTAAAAGTCGACGTTTTCTGGCTTCCGGGCACCTTAAAATATCCGATTTCAGCCCGACAGCCACGTTACTCCTCGCGGACGGCGACAAGGACGCGCGGACGGTGCGTAAGGTCCTCTCGCACATCGGCACTGGCCCAGCCGCTCTGGGCGCGCACCAGCTCGGCGGCAGTTCCCACGTTGTCCTCGAAAAGCTCGCAGCAGAGCATGCCGCCCGGCAACAACGCGCGCGGCGCCAACTCGAGGATGCGCCGGAAGACGTCCAGGCCGTCCTCTCCCCCATCGAGCGCGAGGCCGGGCTCGTAGCCAATGACCTCCTGCGGGAGCGTGGGCACAACGGCCGAGGGGATGTAGGGCGGATTCGAGACGAGCACCGCGAAGGTCCCCATGAGCTCCGGGTCGACGGCGGAGGCCAGGTCACCTTCCACCACGGTGACTGCGTGCTCGAGCCCCAGCGCGTCACGATTGCGCGTGGCGAGCGCCACCGCCTGGGGCGAGAGATCCGTGGCCACCACGCGGGTGCCGGGGCGCTCGCTCGCAATAGAGAGCGCAATGCAGCCGGTACCGGTGCCAATCTCCAGCACGCGGCAGCCAGGTTCCACCAGCACCGGGGGCTCGGCGGGTGCGGCGGGTTTGGCGCCCTCCTCGACGAGAGCCTCGCCCTTCTCGGCAGAGACGTCGCCAAAAGGCGAGGCGCCCTCGGCATTCTCGTCCGCTGCCTTGTCCTGGGCGGGCTCGGGAACTTCGCCCAGGATTGCAGGAAAGGTAAGCGTGGCCGCATCGACGCCCTCAAGGGCTGCGTCGACCAGAACCTCCGTCTCGGGGCGCGGAATGAGCACCCCGCGCTCGCAGTGCAGCACGATGTGGCGGAAGGGCATCTCGCCGGTCACGTACTGCAGCGGCTCGCCGCGACCACGACGCACCACGGCGTCGTGCATGGCATCAAGCTTGGACGGCGTGAGCGGCTTGTCGAAGTTCATGTAAATCTGGACGCGGGAGAGCCCGGTGACGTCGCTTATCAGCCACTCTGCAGAGAGCCGCGGATGCTCGTCGCCCTTGCGCTCGAGGTACCCGCGCGTCCACTCGAGGATGCGCTTTACGGTCCACGCCTCGTTGGCCATTCCTTGCCTTACACCGCCTGCGCGAGCTTCTCGGCGCGGTCGGCAGCGGCAAGGGCATCGATCACAGTGCCCAGCTGATCGCCGAGAAGCACGCCGTTGTACGTGGAGTTGAAGCCGATGCGGTGGTCCGTGACGCGGTCCTGCGGCTGGTTGTACGTGCGGATCTTCTCGGAGCGGTTGCCATGGCCAATCTGCGAGAGGCGCTCGGCGCCCTGCTCGGCCTGCTGCTTCTCGAGCTCGGCCTCGTAGAGGCGGGCACGCAGCATCTGCATGCAGACCTCGCGGTTCTGGATCTGGGAGCGCTGCTCCTGCGACTGCACCACCGTGTTGGTGGGGATGTGCGTGATGCGCACGGCCGAGTAGGTCGTGTTGACGCCCTGGCCGCCAGGGCCGGACGAGCAGTACGTATCGATGCGCAGGTCCTCGGGCTTAATCTCGATGTCGATCTCGTCGGCCTCGGGCAGCACCGCGACGGTGGCGGTTGAGGTCTGGATGCGGCCCTGGCTCTCGGTCTTGGGCACGCGCTGGACGCGATGGACGCCACTCTCGTACTTCATGACGGAGTAGACCTTCTCGCCCGTGACCTTGAACTCGATGGTCTTGAAGCCGCCCGCCTCGCCGGGGCTCGCGTCGAGGACCTCGGTCTTCCAGCCACGAGACTGGGCAAAGCGCTGGTACATGCTAAAGAGGTCACCGGCAAAGATGGCCGCCTCGTCGCCGCCCACGCCCGCGCGAATCTCGACGATGGTGTCCTTCTCGTCGTTGGGGTCGCCGGGGATGAGCATGTACTTGACGTCTTCCTCGAGGGCAGGAAGCTTGGCCTCGTTATCGGAGATGTCCGCCTGGAGCATCTCCTTTTCCTCGGCGTCAGACGCCTCGTGGAGCATCTCCTTTGCGGCCTCGATGTCATCGAGGGCCTGGAGGTACTCGCGCGCCTTGGCCACGAGGGCGGCCTGGTCGGCGTGTTCCTTTGCGATGCGCGCGTACTCCTTGGGGTCGGAGACGACGGCCGGGTCGACCATCTTCTGCTCCAGCTCCTCGTACGCGGCAATGATCTTCTCGAGCTTGTCGCGCATGGCAGTTCTCCTTGCAGGTGGGCCGCGGCGCACGGCGGGCGCACGGTGACGCGGCATGATTAGTCAGCATTGCAAAGTCTACCACCGCAGGGGTGTTTCGATTCAGCCGGGCGCGCCCCACACGCGCGGAGCACATGAGACAAAGGGACTGTCCCTTTGTCTCATCGCGCGACGAACTCGTAGCCGAAGCGGGAGCGTAGCCAGGCAACGGTATGAGGCGTCGCTCCCTCGCTGAGGTAGATGGTCGTGTCCGCAGAGTCCTCGCCAGGCGTCGTTAGAGAGAGGCTCACACTCGCGAGGTAGGGGGTCTCCACCGTCGCCCCCAAAGAGTCGCTCGTGGTTGTCGAATACTGATACGTTCCGGCGGAGTCATAGAGGCTGGTCGTCAACTGGTACAACGACATCACGCAGGCTGCGCCATGCTCGTCGATATCCTGCTCAAGCACCTCACGGAGGGCAGCGTAGTCCGCAGGCAAGATCTCCCCGCTGCGCCAGGGAGCGTCCTCCTGAGAGTTTGGCGCGTATTCCTCGTAGGAAATTGTCACATACGACGAGTCTCCGTCGAGTAGGACCGCGTCAACCTGGGAGCGGAGCGCCTCCTCGGTTGCAGGGTCGTTGGCGAAGTCCATGAGTGCCTGAGCGGCCTTGCTGCCAGTACTTGGCTCGCCGTCATCGTTGAGGGGAATGGCGTACTGGCGAGAAATACTGGTACCGTCCTCCATCTGGTACGAAATCATCTCTGAGTAGATGTTTGATGGCACTGGCTCGTCGACAGAGCAGGGGGAGCCCATCAGTGTGCTGTGCAGCTGGGTCACGCGTTCCACGCCCTTCTCGTCTTCGAAGGGTACAGAGACGCAGGAGACGGTTGCGCGTTGGACGTCTACGGGGTTGGGCACGTAGGCTGCAGCATCTGCGGCAGAGCCCACGCAGGCAATGCTCGCCACAAGGGCGACGCCTGTTGTTGTAACAAGGGCCGGAACGCGCTTGCGCAGGGCCTTGACGCCGTGGCCCATGATGGCCTCTGTTACCGCAAAGACCAACGCCGAGAAGGCCACCGGCAAGACGCATGCCAGCTGGGGAGAAACGCCATAGAGCACCGCGACCATCCGTGCGGGGATGCCATAGCGGTACGAGAGCGACCACGAAAGTACAAGCTCCGCGGCAGCGAACCCAACGAGTATGCTGACCAGCGCGCTTACCACGGTTCGCACGGTGGGGCTCACGTATGCGTCGCCCGCGCGCTCAAGGTTGCGACGGGAGAAGGTCAACCCCGCCGCTGCCATGCAGACAACGCCCACAGCCGCGTAGACGGCAAATGCCTGCACCAGCGCCGCGCCACAGCCGGGATCGGGGAAGGGGTAGGTACTCGCCCACGTGGTAACGAGCTGCACAAGGCGTATGAGCGGGCTTGCCCAATCGAGTCCTGCGACGGACGCCAACGACACCGATGGTGCAACGAGACTGTAGAGGGCCACTGCAAACTGCCGCGCGGCATACGCGTAGAAGTTGATGAGGAGATAGCACAGCAGCGCAAAGACCGGTCTGCCAGCAAGCTGCACGCATAGGGCGGAGATGCCGCCAAAGGTCACAATGAGCAGAGCGTGCCCCGCAATCCAGGGAAGAATCGCTGTTGCATCCCGCCCAAAGCCGAGCGCCGCGGCAAAGACAAGGCCGGCGATACCCACGGCAACAAGGAGCGGAATCACGCCAGCAAGGGCAACTGCAAGGAAGGTAGTCCTTCTCCGCAGCGGAATCATGCCGTAGAGCTGCACCGCCCTGCGATCGTACATCCAGGAGAACGCGCCGCAAACCATCGCAAGCGAGACGACCGCAGAAAGCACCACGACAGCCATGCCAGACTGCGCAAGCTCATACGCGGGATCTGCGGGCGGTGTTGGCCCGGCGATTCTCAGCGCCAACGGAACGAGCCAGAAGAGCCAGGCGATAAGGTAGCCCACCCCAAGGTACAGACACCTCTGGCTGGTGTCGAGAAAGAGCCCGAGCGCCGGCGAGGGAGCACGGCGCCCCTCCTGCATCTCACATGATGCCATCGTCATCGCCTCCAAGCTCGCAGATGAACCGCTCCTCCAGGGAGAGCGGCAGGACCTCGAGGTAGGACGGGCGCAGGGCGGCAAGCGCCTCTCGCACCTCGTCCGCGCTGCCGCGCACAAGCAGCGTGAGCACGCGACCCTCGTTGGACTTCCGGATAACGTTGAGGCCAGCAGGCAGGGCCACGCCCTCGGGCAGGACCACCTGCACCTTTGCGACGCCTTCCGATGGTTGGGAGAGGTCGATCTCCTCGCGCATGGCGCCCTTGTCCATGATGCCCAAGTGGTCGCAGACGCCCTCGAGCTCGCGCAGGTTATGGCTGGTCACGAGCACCGTGAGGCCGCGTTCCGCAACGTCATCGAGCACCAGGCGCCACATGCGCCTTCTGGCGAGAGGATCGATGCCGTCCATGGGCTCGTCAAGCAGCAGGACGTCCGCGCGGATGGAGAGCGCAAGCCAGATTGCGGCCTGCGCCCGCATGCCTCGGCTGAGCTTGCGGAGCGGCTTTTTGTGGTCGACCTCGAAGTGCTTCTCCAGCGCGAAGTAACGCGCGAGGTCAAAGCCGGGAAACACCGCACGGTAGAAGTCTGCCATGCCGTCCGCGCTCTCGGAGCCAATGACGTAGGGCTCGCTGGGGACGCAGGCGATGTGTGCCTTGACGCTGGGGTTCTCGAAGACCTTCTCGCCCAGGACAAAGACGTCGCCGGAGGTGGGACGCATGACGCCGCACAGGTGCGAGACGAGCGTCGACTTGCCGCAGCCGTTTGGCCCCACGAGCCCGTAGACCGCACCGGTGGGAACGGCGAGGCTCACCCCATCGAGCGCGGGCATGCCGTCGAATACCTTCCGCAGGTTTCTGACCTCAATGGCCGATGCCATCACCCCTCGCCTCCCCCGACTCTGCGCCCAAGCTCCTCGGGCGTCACGCCCAGGGACTCGAGCTCTTGGACAAGCTGGTCGAACTGCCTTAGGAGCTCGTGGCGGCGCGCCTCCGCGGCGCCCGCCACGTCTGCGACGAAGCTCCCCTTGCCCCGCACGGAGCAGATGCAGCCCTCCTGCTCCAGCTCGCGGTAGGCGCGCTGGATGGTGTTGGGGTTCACGGCAAGGCGAGAAGAGAGCTCGCGAACCGAGGGAAGCTGCTCTCCCGGCGCAAGCACACCAGCAAGGATCCGCTGGCGGTAGGCGTCACGAACCTGCTCGTAGATGGGACGCGGGTCCTGGTAGCTTATCTGGATCACGACACCTCCCATTCCCCAGGTGGGCGGGCGTCCAGGACGACGGCTGGGCGCCCGGCGGTGGTTATCCGTTCTAACTGCACTAGTGAGTTTAATACAGTTGAGACAGACAAAAACGCCGCCACGTTACACGCCGGCAGACGGTGGCAACGTGACGGCGAATGAGACAAAGGGACTGTCCCTTTGTCTCACCTCTCGGCGAGCTTCTCGCCCATGAGCAGACCCATCACCGAGGCCATCATGAGGCCGCGAGTCCAGCCGGAGGAGTCACCCAGGCAGTGGAGGTGCTGGACGTTGGTGTCGAAGTTCTCGTCCATCTGGACGCGGTTGCTGTAGAACTTGACCTCGGGCGCGTAGAGCAGCGTCTCGTAGGAGGCAAAGCCCGGCACCACGCGGTCAACGGCCTTGATGAACTCGATGATCTCGACCATGGGACGCATGGGCATGGCGGCGGTGATGTCACCGGCCTCGGCATCGGGGAGCGTGGGCACCACGTTGGACTGCGCAAGCTCCTTGGGCCAGGTGCGCTTGCCGTCGAGAATGTCACCAAAGCGCTGCACCAGGATGTGGCCGGCACCCAACATGTTGATGAGCTCGCTTACGCGCTGCGCGTAAGCAATGGGCTGGTTGAAGGGGTGCTTGAAGTTAAGCGTGCAGAGCACCGCCACGTTGGTGTTGGGGCTCTTGTGGTCCTTGTACGAGTGGCCGTTCACCACTGCCAGGCCACCGTCGTAGTTCTCCTGGCTCACAAAGCCGCCAGGGTTCTGGCAGAAGGTGCGCACCTTGTTCTTGTACGGATTGGGATAGCCGATAAGCTTTGACTCGTAGAGCACGTCGTTCACGCGCTCCATGACCTCGTTGCGCACTTCCACGCGAACGCCCACGTCAACGGGGCCTGCTACGTGCCCAATGCCGTGCTCCTCGCACATGAAGTCGAACCAGCTGGCACCACGACGGCCCGTGGCGACAATCGTCTCTCCGGCAACAACGCGCGTCTCGCCGTCACGGTTGCGCACCACAAGACCGCGGCACACGCCGTCCTCAATCACGACCTCCTCGCACTCGGTCTCGAAGAGGATGTTCACACCGGCGTCAAGCAGGTGCTTTTCGATACGCGCATAGAGCTCCTGGGCCTTCTCGGTGCCAAGATGGCGGATGGGGCAGTCCACGAGCTTGAGGCCCGCGCTAATGGCGCGACGGCGAATCTCCGCAACCTCGTCGGCGTGGCCAAGGCCCTCGACGTGCGGGTCGGCGCCAAAGTCGAGGTACATCTGGTCAACGCGGTCGATGGTGTCCTGCGCGAACTGGTGGCCGATGAGCTCGGGCAGGTCGCCGCCCACCTCGCGCGAGAGCGAGAGCTTGCCGTCCGAGAAGGCGCCTGCGCCCGAGAAGCCCGTGGTGATGCGGCACGGCTGGCAGTTGACGCAGTGTCCCACCTTGGCCTTGGGGCAGCTGCGCTTCTCGACAGGCAGTCCCTTCTCGACGATGGTGATGGAACGCGTGTCTCCCTTGCCGATAAGACCGAGCGCGGTGAAGATGCCGGCCGGACCAGCGCCAACAATCGCGACGTCCGTGTGGATGGTAGTGGTTGTGTCTGCCATGTTCCCCTTGTTCCTCTCCGCAAGGGGCCCGTACCGTGGGCGCGTCCCTTGCGTACTCATTTTGCCCCATTTGGGGACTGAAGTCTTTGATGTGACACGCTCTCGCGCCGGAAGGTACGTTTTGGCAGCAAGCGCGTACGAAAGGAGCCTTCGGGCGCCATTCCGACGCCGGAGGGATCGCTATCGCAGCAAGTGTGCATAAAACTCTCGCTCGGGCGCCAAATTGTCGCCCGAAGGTCCGTTCTCGCAAGGCCGGCCTGAAAAGTTGGGCATACTGGCCAGAAGTCAGCCGCGCGCACGAGCCAGCCGCGCAGTCAGGAGGATTCATGACCATCCAGAAGCCCGAGCCGCTTGTGATCGGGAATAAGGCATTCTACACCCTTACCTCGTACGGGCCGGTAGACGTGGAGGTGCACGTTGTCCGCACCACAGACGAGGAGGTAGAGCTTGCCATCCAGACTCTGGTGCGCGAGGCGGGCGGCACCGAGAAGGACCTCGCAGACCCGGCGTGGGTAGCCGACAAGTTCGATGACATCGAGAACGAGCGGCGCCTGCGCGAGCAGACCCGCGCATACCTCAGCTCGCTGAGCGAGGACTCCGCAGAGGAGCAGAAGGCCAACGCGTGTCTCGACGCGCTCGCCGAGCGCCTGTGCCAGTCGGTGCCGGCAGCACAGGTGTCGCAGGTGAAAGACGCGCTGTTCCAAGACATTGCGCAGCAGATCGCCACAACCGGCCAGCCGGTGGAGGCGGTTCTCGCACAGATGGGCATGCGACCCGACCAGCTGGACTCGATGCTCCAGAGCGAGGCCGTGAAGGAGGCCGAGCACGAGGCGGCGCTCGACGCCTATGCAAGCGAGAAGAAGATCAAAGTCGACGAGACCGAGCTCCCCCACCTGCTGCAGCTCTCCCCCACCGATGCGCAGGCGCTCATCGCCCGCGCAAAGGCGGCAGGCCAAATGGACCAACTCATCGATGCCGCCCGCCGCGCCAAGGCCCTCGAGGCCGTGGTGTCCGAGTGCAACTGCACCTACGTGCAGGAGACCGAGGCCGAGGCCAAGAAGCGCCTGGGCGAGGTGGCGGCTGTCATGCAGCACCGAGAGGAGCTGGCGCGCAAGGCGGCCAGCGCGGCCGAGAGGGACAGCCCTGCGGGCAGCGACGCGAACGGCAGCTCTGGGCTCAAGCTCGTCTAAGTGAGCATCTTTGTTGGGCGTTGACGCCAATAGGCGAATGGGATGGCTCTCGACAACCCGAGAGCCATCCCCCTCCGTTCTCATTGCACTCAAGATGAGCCTATAGCAAAGGCAGGCAGAGCGTCTACCTACTTAGCCTTGCCGGCACTACCGAAGAGCTCCATGAGATGCATGGACTTTTCCTTATAGCCCGCATACATCAAATCAAAGATACCGTAGATATTGTTACCTTCCATGCCGTTCTCTACGAGCTTGTTATACGAGGCTCGCAGCACGTCATTGGCGATGTTAACCTTGGCGATGCCGAGTCTGCAAGCCTTCGCCAGGTTCTCATCACCAGAGCCAGAACCGCCGTGAAGCACCAGTGGCACGGGCACCTTCTCGGCTAGCTCCTGGAGCAGGTCGAAGTGGAGTTCGGGCGTACCCTTGTAGACCCCGTGGGCTGTGCCAATTGCAACTGCCAGACAGTCGACCTTGGTGCGCTCAACGTACTCAATGGCCTCGTCGGGCACCGTGAAGGCATTGTGGCCGTCGTGCTCGTAGTTGTCACCCATACCAACGTGACCAAGCTCACCCTCTACCTCGACGCCAGCGGCGTGTGCAATTCGCGAAAGTTCGCAGACTTCGGCAACGTTATCCTCGAATGGACGCTGGGAGCGGTCTACCATGATTGCCCTGAAACCAGCGTGGATGCCCCTCATTGAGTCCTCGAAGCTGGGGCTGTGGTCCAAAATCATGGTTACGGGCACCGAAGCCTTGTTGGCATAGTCAGTCATCATGCGGCCAAGGTAGTCGATATCCCTGGTCTGGCCGCCGCCGCACAGCATGATAAGCGGTGACTCGGTCTCCTCAGCGGCGTCGATACACGCCATGACGCTCAGCTGGTTGCATGCGAGGATCGCAGGCACGCCATAATGGCCATCCTTTGCCTTGCCAAGAATCTCACTAATATTTACGAGCATTACTCTTCTCCTTCCATGCAGAGCCTAAGAACGTTGATGATGTCCTCCGAATCGAGCATCGTCAGGTTGCCGCACTTGCCACGAGGATTGCAATCGGCGCCGTCGGCGATGCGCTGGAGGTCCTCCTCACGCACGCCCAACTTGCGACAATCCGTGGGAATACCGATGAGCCTAAGGAAGATGCGGTACTGGTTTATGCCCTCGAGAATCACGGCCTCGGGATTCATGGGGTCGGGGTCAACGCCCCACGCCTCGGTGAAGTAGCGATAGAACCTGGGGAGATCCTTCTTGTAGCAGTACTTGAACCAGCCCAGGGTCACACAACCCACGCCCGCACCATGCGCGGAGTCGTAGAGCCCGCCAATCTCCTGCTGAATACTGTGAACGGCTGAGTCATCCATGCGGCCCACGGCGGTATAACCGTTCATGCCCATTGATGCTGCCCACATGAGGTTTGCGCGAGCCTCGTAGTTGGTGGGGTCCTTGATCGCGATGGGGGCAAAGCGTCTCACAGCGCGGATTGCGGATTCGTTAAGCATGTCGGTGAGGTAGTTGTCGTGCTCGGACGTGAAGTAGTGCTCTGTGAAGTGGGAAACGGTGTCGATGGCACCGCAGGCCGTCTGGTAGGGAGGCAGTGTGTAGGTAATCTCCGGGTCCATCACGGCAAACTTGGGACGGTTGACGTCGCGGTAGATGAACTTCTTCTGGTGCGTTTCGAGGTTGGTAATGACCGAGCCGGGCGAAGACTCGGAGCCGGTTGCCGCACTGGTGAGCACGACACCCACTGGGACAGGCGTGGGGTAGTCCTGTTGGCCGATGTAAAGATCGTTCCACACATCACCGTCGTAGCGCGCGGCAACTGCTGCGCACTTTGCAGAGTCGATCACGGAGCCGCCGCCCACGGCAAGGATGAAGTCGCACTTCTCGTCACGCACGACCTGGGCGGCCTTGAGGGCAAGGCCAAGCTTGGGGTTGGGCTCGACGCCACTCACCTCTACATACGCGATACCGGAGGTCTCGAACGAGGACCTAACTGCCGCCAGGAGCTCGTTGTAGGCAGGATAGGACTCGCCGTAGCCGTGGATGAGCACCTTGGTGCCACCAAACTCGCGCACATACTCGGCGACATGCGCCTGCTGGCCCTTGCCAAAGACAAACTTCGTTGGACAGTAATACTCAAAGTTGAGCATGTGTCTTCCTCCTCTTCCCTACTCCGCAACTGCCGGGTTCATGAGCAGGCGCTTGTTGCCGGTCTCCTTGTACTGGATGGCCTTCTTTGCAGCAATAATCGGAGACTTGCGCTGAGCGTCAGCAGTGACGCCACCAAGGTGCCCGGTGAGCACAACGTTGTCGAGGTCAAGCCACTTGGTATCCGCAGGCAGCGGCTCCTCCTCATGGACGTCAAGCGCAGCAGCGGCAATGCGGTGCTCCTTGAGAGCATCGTAGAGGGCATCGTAGTCAACGAGGCCGGCGCGCGCAGTGTTGACAAAGTAGGCGGTGGGCTTCATAAGGGCAATTTCAGCCGCACCAATCATGTGCACGTTGTCAGGGGTGAGGCGCGCGTGGACCGAGATGATGTCGGCGGTCTTGAAGAGCTCATCCTTCTCGACTTTCTCGACGCCCGTGCCGGCAAGTGCCTCTGTGGGGATGTAGGGGTCGTAGGTAATCACTTTGACGTCAAAACCGGAGAGCTTCTTGGCAACTAAGCTGCCAATGTGACCGTAGCCAACCAGACCAACGACCTTGCCTTCCATGTCGGGCATGTTGTCAGCATTGGCGAGCGGAGCCGAATACTCGCCGTTCCTAATGTTGTAATTGGACTGAGCGATGTTGCGCACGCATGCCAGCATCATGCCAACAGTGAAGTCAGAGACGGCGTTGGCGTTGCGCCCCGCAGCGTTGACCACGATGACGCCACGCTTGGTTGCAGCCGCAATGTCCACGTTCTCGATGCCCCCACGACAGGCGCAGATGGCCTTGAGATTGGGCATCCGATCCATGAGCTTGGCCGAGACCGGACAGAAGGCAACAAAGAGCACGTCCGCATCAAGATTGTTCTTCAGAATCTCTGGAATGGCAAATGAGTCTAGGCGCCCCTCCTTGTCTCCCAGCTCATGCTGGTTGTCCTCGACGGCCTTGGCAAGCGTGGCAAAGTTTTCGTCCTCGGCCAACCAATCGCCGGAGACAACTTCGTCGGCACCCATAAGCTTTGCTGCCGCGACCATGGTGTCCGCCATCTCCTGCATAACGGGAACGCCAGCAAGCACACATACTGCCTTCATGTTCTCCCTCTCTACTCTTGCGATGAACGGATGCGAAAAAGACCGGCCCAACCAGGTTGCGTGAGCCGGCCAAGAGTGACTTACAGAATGCCGAACAGGGCACCCACAACGCCGATAACGCAGTAGATGATCAGCAAGTTGAGGAACTTTCCACGCTTCTTGAGGTAAAGGTATGAGAAGAGCACGAGCAGCGCAGGGAGCAGGCCCGGAAGTATGGAATCGAACACACTCTGGAGCAGGATGGCGCCGTCACCTGAGCCAAGGGAGAGCGTGGTAGAAAGCGCTACATAGTTGGATGTCATGGCACCCATCATGAACATGCCCACGACGCCAGCCGCAGCAGTCACGAGTTTGATGCGGCCACTTTGGAGAAGGTCCAGAATGGCCGTCTTGCCGGAGCGGTAACCCAACCAATAGGTGAACCAAGATATGACAATGGCCGAAATCCAGATGATCCAGTCGCCGAAGATTCCGAAGAGAACTCCACTAGTTGCCATGGGGATGAACATGGCTCGGACAATCGGGCGAATGGTACCCCAGTGGAATGAGTCACCAAAGCCGGCAAAGGGGCCCATTAGCCCGAGTCTCGTATTGGTAATGAGATCGCTGTCGATATCGCCGCCGTTGGCCTTCTCCTCCTCCATGGCCACGGTCATACCATTGATAGCGGCACCGTAGTAGGGCTCGGTAATGTAGGTCACCATACTGCGATGCAGGGCCTCCTTGAGACCCTCTTTGTCATCGCCGTAGGCATCGCGGAGGGAGGGAATCATCGAGTAAGTAAAGCCAAGGCCGTAGAGGCTCTCGAGGTTCTGGGAGAAGCGCTGGACAAATGCTTGGCGAGCCCAGCCCTTGATGTGCGCACTTCTTGAAACCTGTCCCATTGTTATCAGGTCTCCCTTCTGGTTAGTCGTCGTCGTCTTCGTCAACGGCAGGACTCTGCAACGCCTGGGGCTGCAGCATTCCGCTCCTTGCGTACTGGATATGTAGCGCGGCGAGAACCACCGCGAAGACCCCCATAAGGACCAACGGAAGATTCGCAACCTTCATGATGAAGAAGCCAAGTGCGAAGAACGGGATGAGCTTCTCATCGCCAATGATGGAGATAGCCATGGTGAAGCCGAGGGCGGGAAGCATACCGCCGATGACAGACAGCCCATGGGTGAGCCACTCGGGCATGGCAGCAAGGAAGCTATTGGCGGCGTCAGCGCCCAGATAGGCAACGATGAAGACGGGAATGAAGCGCACGGCGAGCTGTACGAGTGCTGGGCCCCAGATGGCATCAAAGGTTATTGCTCTCCAGTTGAGCTCATCGATGTGCTTCTCAGCACGGTGCCACCACACAGCGTTGATGGTGCGACGGGCGTTATCCATGAAGGCACCTAGAATCCCAAAGGGAACGGCAAGGGCCACGGCGGTATTTATCTCCATGCCCGTCTTGAGGGCGATGGGGATTGCAATGCATGCGGCAAGCGCTTGGTCAGAGGGCATATTTGCGCCAACAGCAACCGCCGAGAGATAGATGGTCTCGAGTGCCGCGCCAAGCATGATACCCGTAGTGAGATCCCCATAGATTGCGCCAAATAGGCCGCCGAGGAACAGCGGGGCTTGGCACATCATGAGAAGTGGGCAATCAAGGTTAACAAGGTAGTAGATCAGAGCAATCAATGTTGCGTCTAGAACTGGATTCATTGTTCCCCTCCTTATTCGTGCGTACTGCAATAACTCAACGAGCATGGTGTCGAACTGCGCCGACGTGACTACCCCCCTGCCGCAGTTGTTGAATCCCAACTTCCAAAGTGACTTGAAGCGCTGATATCAAGCGAGTAATCATGCAATATTTATTGTTTCGAAAGTGATTTACTGTTGTTTCAACAGTATCATAAGCAAAGCTTCGTAAATATACTAAGTATGATTTGCGAAGCGATAATTTATAGGTTACTAGCTATTTGCCAGCTGCAAAGTCAGCTTTGAGTTTGCGATAGATGGGAGCGAGATCAGCGGGCGTCTCGTCAGGAACGAGCTGAAAGGTCACCTTGACTCCAGCGTCGGCAAGCTCCTTGAGCAAATCGAGCTCATGGTCGGATACGTTGATGGAAACATGGGCAATCTTTCGGTCTGGCGCACCTGGCACCTGCCCAACCACGAGCTCGGGAAACTCGTAGCCGCCGAAGTAGGCTGCGCGTGCCGTTTCGATGTCTTTGAATAGCACGAGCACCCTTCCGGTGCCAAAACGCTTCTCCTTCCAGAGCTCGAGGGCTCGGGCAAGCGTACGGAAGACAACCTTCTTGTCGCCCGCCGTAAGACGCAGGACGTTCTTCTGCCATTCGTCATTGGCAGTCTCGTCATCAATGATGTAGATCTTACTGATATTAAGGATGGGGACCCACTTGCTCATGACCTGGCCATGCAAGAGCCTGTAGTCCACACGGTTAGCGATAACGTCTGCCATATTTACTCATCCTCGTCTTCGTCGTAGGTGCTTGCGTTCAGGTCCTTGATGAGGTCGCCCACGCACACGACCCCTTCCCGAGCAGCGCTTGCGACGTCGCGCTCTAGGACATCCAGCGGCACTTCGTCGCGCTCGCTTGCCGCAACGATGAGTGCCGGGACATTCATGCCCGTAATTGCGTAGACTTGACGCCCTCTCGCGATGCACATCACTGTGTTGAACGGCGTTCCGCCTTGGAGGTCAACCAACACCAGGCAGTTGCCACCGCAGATGTCAATAAAGAGCTCTATCTCTCTCTCGTAATCCTCCAGCGTCGCCCCCTCGACAAGAGGGAGCGCCCGCACGTTGTCGAGCTTGCCCAGAATCATCTGGGTGGAGGCAAGGATTCCCTCGCAGGCGGTTCCATGGGAAACAAGGAGTATGCCCGTGCGTGCCATATTGCACCCCCCTAGAGGAGAAGCCCACCAGTGGTGTCCAGCGTCGTACCGATAATCTGCGAAGACTTCTGCGAGAGCAAAAAGGCAACGATGTTACCGAGGTCCTCGGGTTTGGTGAACTGTTTGCTGGGGAGCTTGAGACGGCGCGCCTCATTCTCGGGAGTGGGGTCGTCGTAATGGGTCTTGTTGGTTGCCACATAGCCAGGCATGATGCCGTTGAAGACAATGCCCTCGTCCGCGACCTCCTTGGATATCGAGCGAGTAAAGCCGATACCTGCAGCCTTGTAGGTGGCGTAGTCGAAGCCTTTCTTGTGACCGGACGAAACCGCGGACTTGGAGATAACGTTGACCGCCCTACCGGACTTACCAGCGTCCTCGCAGTGGACGATAAACTCACGGGATGCCATAAACATACTGGTCATGTTGATGGTGTTGGCGCGGTTCCACTCCTCAAGTGTGATATCACGCGGAGACTTAAAGGCGATGCCGCCTCCAACGTTGTTCACCAGGCCATCGACCCCACCCCTCTCCGCAATCACGGTCTGGAAGAGCTTGTGCACGGACTCCTCGCTGGTTGCGTCAAACTGCACCGCAGTGACGTCAGAGCCCGTTGCCTCAGCAAGTTCAACTGCGTAGCTCTTGGCGAGATCGCCGTTGTAGTCGGCGATGACAACCGAGACACCCTCCTGCGCGAGCACACGGCTGATTCCTCCGCCTATGCCCTGGGCACCACCGGTGACGATGATAACCTTCTTCTCAAGTCCAAGATCCATGCCCCTCTCCTGTCCTCTCCGCACTCTGGCTAAGCTGCCGCCCAAGAGCAACATGCACTTTGTTTACAACAACTTTTGCTGTTGTTTCGCTAAATATTACGGCGAAGTTGTTGTTGTTTCAATAGTTACAGATGAGGTTTTCAAGAATGTGAGGTGTAAATTGCCGTAAGCGGTGAATACTAGCTGTTGAAAGGACAATGTGAGGGCATCTTGCTCTCGAAGACTGTAAGGGGGCTCGTTCCATGGAGATGGCCGAGCGGCGCAACGCCATCACAGAGTTAATCAACCGTAAGGGAAGTGTCTCGTTCGCCCAAATTAAGAAGGCCTTCCCCGACGTCTCAGACATGACACTGCGCACAGATCTCAAAAGCCTTGACCAAGATCGCAAAATCATCCGCATACATGGCGGTGCACGGTCGGTCGAGTACGTCGTGGGTGCCGACGGGTTGCAGGTGAACCCCGAGAGAAGGATGCGTAACGCTGCCTCCAAGGAGGTTGTGGCCAAGAAGGCCATTGACCTGATAAGGCCAAACACCACCATTTTCATCGACTCTGGAACTACCTGCGAGGAGCTTTGTACCAATATCGCGGGGATGCCGCTACAGATTTTTACTTGCAGCCTTTCCAACGCAATTGCGCTGGCACGCTCCCCCAAGTCGAATGTCTTCGTCATTGGTGGGCGAATGAGTCCCTTCACGCTCAACCTCAATGGCAGCCACACGCTTACCATGCTGCAGCAGATTAGCTTTGACCAGGCGTTTCTCGGCGTCACTGCCTATCAGTCTGAGGCGGGCTTTACCTGCGGATCGGATGAGGAGGCCTCCATCAAGCGGCAGGTTGCCAAAAACGCAGGCCAGGTGATTGCCCTCATGGACTCGAGCAAGGTCGACAAGCGCACCACGTTCAAGGCGGTTGACCTTGACGATATTGACCTGGTAGTGGGGGATGACGAGATGCCCGACGAATTCAAGCTCGAGTGTTCGCGTACGGGGGTTGAGGTAATCTAGACGTACACGAGGGAGATGCCAATTCGTCGGACGAATTTGCGCAAGGCGGCCAGCGCGGCCGAGAAGGACAGCCCTGCGGGCAGCGACGCGAACGGCAGCTCTGGGCTCAAACTCGTGTAGCGTGCGTCCGGCACCGACTACAGTAACGCAACGGGGAGGCCGACTGACGTCGACCTCCCCGTTTTCTTGCGCTATGAGCGAGTGCTACTCGGCTGCGGGAGCCTCGGCAGCGGCCTCAGCCTCGGGCTCTGCGGGAGCCTCAGCGGCCTTCGCGGCAGCCTTGGCAGCCTCTGCCTCGGCCTTCTTGGCGTACTCAGCAGCACGCTTGGCCTTCTCGGCAGCCTTGGCCTCCTTGGCGGCCCTGCGAGCAGCCTCGAGCTCCGCGGCCTTCGCGGCCTTGGCAGCCTTGGCGGCCTTCTCGGCATCGAGCCTGGCCTGCGCGGCGCCGCCGAACTTGTTGGCGAAGCGCTGGACGCGGCCGCCGGTGTCGACGAGCTTCTGCTGGCCGGTGTAGAACGGGTGGCACTTGTCGCAGAGGTCGATGACGAGCTCGGGCTTGGTGGAACGCGTCTTGAACGTGTTCCCGCAGGTGCAGCGGACGGTGCACTCCACGTAGTTAGGATGAATTCCTTGCTTCATTGCAGGACTCCTTTTGTCGGTCCTGGTTTCCGACCAGGACAGGGGTGGTGATGTCTTGGCGCGGATTGCTCCGTCCAAGACGGTCAAGCTCTCGGAGTATAACAAATTGCACGTCGACGGTGTGTGGAGAATCGCTGACCACGCGCAGCGCGCGGCCGCGGCACCGGGCTTCTCGCCTTCCCGTGCGCGGATAATAACTCTTTTTCTTGATCTGGTCCGATATTTACCCAGGTAGTTCGCATCGATTTAAAGAGATGGAGCTAAACTCCGCAGCGAAGGGACCAGCGAGCGGGGGCGATACCTCCGAGTCGAGATTCCTCCACGGCGCCCCTCCAAAAGTGAACACGATTTCAATTCGCGGTCCACCGCTGCAACGTTTCCCCAGGGGCCGCGGGGCGCTCATTGAAAACGTGTTCACTTTTGGGCGAGGGGAAAGGGACGGGAGCAGACGGCGAGGGGCAAGGACGAGCGAGTGCAGACGGCGAGGGGTGCGCCGCAGCGCGCCGGGGGGCACCGCGCGCCAGGGCAATCGCGAGCAGACCGCCCCCGTGTGTGTTCTAATGACATCTGAGATCAAACGTACCGCGGGCCGAGAAGTGCACACCGCCGCGCCAGTCACTCTCACCAGGGAAGGACGCCCATGTTTCTCGCGATTGACGTTGGCAACACCCAGACCACGCTCGGCCTCTTTGACGAGGACGGCAACGTGGCCCACGGCTGGCGCATGGCGACGAGCCACACGGACACTTCCGACATGATCGACGCCCGCCTGCACGGCTACTTCAACAAGGACGGCCTTGACCAGGCGCGCGTCACGGCCGCGGGCATCGCGTGCGTGGTGCCCGTGCTCACGCGCGCCTGGTACAAGTGCCTGCTCGACCGCACGGGCGCAGAGCCGCTGGTCGTGACCCCGCAGACGGACTCCGGCATGCGCATCGACATGCCCGACCCCACCCAGGTGGGCGCCGACCGCATCGCCAACGCCGTGGCCGCGCGCCTCACCTACGGTGCGCCCGTCATCGTGGTGGACTTTGGTACGGCAACCAACATCGACGTCATTGACGCCACGGGCGCCTATCGCGGCGGCGCCATTTCCCCCGGCCTCATGCTCTCGGCGGCGGCGCTCTTCTCGCGCGCGGCGAAGCTCTCAAGCGTGCCAATCCAAGCCCCGGCCCATGCGCTGGGTGGGACGACCGAGACCGCCGTGCAGTCCGGCATCGTCATTGGCGCGGCCGCGCAAGCAGAAGGCCTGGTTGCCCGCATCAAGCGCGAGCTGGGCATACCAAATGCGCCCGTGGTGGGAACCGGTGGCCTTGCACGCACCGTGAGCGCCGCAACCGACCTTTTCTCGGCCGTCGACCCCGACCTCACGCTGCGTGGCATCCGCGAGATATGGCTCCACCAGCAGCACTAGCGACCGCCAGCAGCCCACGTCGGGGCGAGACCCCGCCTCTACTGCGCCGCGCGGATGGACGCCTGCTCGGGCGAGACCTCGACCTCGCCGCCAAGCTCGTTTCTCACCGTGGCGCGCCCCCACACGTCAACGCCCGCAAGGGTGCCCCGCATGGCCACGCGGCCGTTGGGATACACCAGCTCGACGGGCTTGCCCATGAGCGTCACGCGATCAAAGTAGTCCGAGAGCACCGGCGCAAGCGGGCCCGCAACGGCGCGTCCAGCGCCCACGGCAGCGGCCCAGGCGTCCACACGGGCGAGGATGGCGCCGCATACGGCGACTGCGACCTGCTCGTCTGCAGGTAGCGAGTCCGCGTGCGCGCCGCCCGCGACGTCGAACGAGAGCGAACACACCACGAACATGCCCTCGGCGTATCCAGCGCTGGTCCGCACGCGCGCAACCAGGCCAGCGCCGTCCTCGCGCACCACGTCCGCCGGCCAGCCAACGCCCACGCCGGCAACGCCCAGCTGCTCAAGCCCCTCGCAGGCGCCAAGCGCCGCAACGTAGGGCACGCCCGAGAGACTCCCCATGCCCACCTGCGGCCGCAGCACGCAGGCAAGCTCAAGCTCCCCCTCCTCGCGATGCGAGAAGAGCTCGCCGTGCGACGCTCCCTCGCGCGCACGCCCCAAGGCCTGCTCGGCAGCTACTCCCATACGATCTCCCCAAGGTCATCCGTCACATGGCCAACGCGATCGTCCGGGTCAACCACGTTCACGCCGGAGTGACGCAGGAAACGCACGGGGTCGTGCATGAGGTCCTCCATGGGCACCAGCACAAAGTCGCGCTCACCAAGGCCCGGGTGCGGCAGCGTGAGGCGCTTGCCCGCATGGGTCTCGCCCTCGACCCACACCAGGTCGCAGTCGATGGTGCGCGGGCCGTGGCCAGCCTCCTCCGGGTTGCGCTCGCGGCCCAGGGCGTCCTCCACGGCAAGCAGCTGCCCCATGAGCACCAGGGGGTGCAGCTCGGTGCGAATCTCGGCCACGGCGTCCGCAACCGGCGTCTTTATGCCGTAGGCAGGCTCCGTCTCGTACGCATGGCTCACCGAGACCACGCAGGTAAGCGGGATGTCGTCGATCATCTGGACCGCGCGGGTGATATTGGCGAGACGGTCGCCCACGTTTGACCCAAGTGCCACAAAGCCCTGGCGGGAGTCCTTGTGCGAGACGGCCCAGAACGCGTTCACGGCCTGCGCCGTGCCGGCAACGTCATGAACGCGCAGGATGCGTGCGCCGTTCTGAATGGAGGAGATGCAGATGCCGTACGTGGCAGGGTCCATCTGGCCCGGCTGCGCCTCGCCGGCAATGGCCCCCACAAAGCTCTTCCGCGAGACCGCCGCAAGCAGCGGGTAGCCCATCGAGACCATGGAGCGCGTGGCGCGCTGGATGACCACGTCCTCATCGGCAAACTTGTCGAAGCCCGCGCCCGGGTCAAGGCAGATGCGGTCATGTGCGACGCCCGCGCGCATGAGGGTGCGCGCCTGGTCGCCGAGAAAACCCATCACCTGGCGCATGATGGGCGCCTCGTCCGGCAGCGTGAAGCGGTGCTGCGAGGTCATGGGGCGCGGCGCTACCGAGCGCGTGGGGCGCGAGTCGTCGAGAAGAACCTCGCGGCGCGGCGCGTGCGAGCCAAGTCCCGCATGCTCCCAATGCATGACAACGCAGCCACAGTCGGTCTCGGCAGCAACCTGCACCATGTCCGGGTTGGTGAAGCCAGTGGCGTCATTCACGATTGAGGCCCCAAGGCGCACGCACATCTTGGCGACGTCCGGATGGGTTGTGCTCACCGAGACAATCGCACCCTCGGCAACCAGCGCGCGAATCACGGGCACCACGCGCTCGGCCTCCTCGTTGGAGGCAAGCGGCTCCTGGCCGGGAACCACTGGCGCAGCGCCCACGTCGATGATATCCGCGCCCTCGTCGAGCATCTCGAGGCCACGCTCGGCGGCGGCCTTGGTGTCGACGCCACCCTTGCCGTCCGGGAAGGCCTCTGGGGTCACGTCGAGAATGCCCATGATGCGCGGGCGCGCGAGCGAGAGCTCGTGCGAGCCGACGAGCCAGGTTGCATAGTTCTCTCGGAGCACAGACATCGACCTCCCGTTGACGGCGCCGCGCGAGAGCGCGACGGGGGCAGCACGCGCCGCCCCGCATTCAGGATATTGTAGCGTGTGGCTTTGACCCCTTGCGGACGGCCGGGCCGAGAGGGAAATAACCCCACCAGCGGCGGCGCTGCCGGGCGCGGTCGGGCGTCAAGGCCCGCCGGGCCCCGGAGCGCGCCGAGCACCCTAGAAGTCGAACGCCTTTGCAATGTCGCAGGCGCACACCAGGTTTGCGGCACCGTCCTGCGGTGTGGGCTGCTTGTTCACAATCACGAGGTCATCGCCCTGGAAGTACTGCACAAGGCCAGCCGCGGGATACACCACGAGCGAGGTCCCGCCCACAATGAGCATGTCGCAGGACTGGATGTCCTCGGCCGCGCCGATCAGGGTCTTCTCATCCAGCGACTCCCCATAGAGCACAACGTCGGGCTTGATGCGGCCGCCGCACTCCTCGCAATGTGGCACACCTGTGGTGCCCATGATCCACTCGGCCGAGTACACGTGCCCGCAGCGCTGACACACGTTGCGGTGCACCGAGCCGTGCAGCTCGTAGACGCGCTTGGAGCCCGCCGCCTGGTGCAGGCCGTCGATGTTCTGCGTGACCACGGCGGTAAGCTTGCCCTCGCGCTCGAGCTCGGCGAGCTTGTAGTGCGCCTGGTTGGGCTTGGCTCCCAGGGCAATCATCCGCGTGCGGTAGAAATCGAAGAACTCCTCGGTGTGCGTGAGATAGAACTCGTGGCTCAGCATCTCCTCGGGCGGATACTTGAACTTCTGATGGTACAGGCCGTCCTCACTCCGGAAGTCGGGGATGCCGCTCGCCGTTGAGACCCCCGCCCCGCCAAAGAACACCACGCGCTTGGCACACCTGACCCTCTCGGCCAGCTCTTGGGCTGCCTCGCGCGCATCAGAGATCACCTTTGCACCCGACATGGCGTACTCCCTCGACGAATGGGTAGAAGAACAGTTCCGATGCTAGCACCGAGAGGAGTGGTTTCCATGACCGACCAGCCGCAACGCGAGGATGATACTGCCGAGCACGTGGCCGAGAAGCCCCAGGCCACCCAGCCCGAGGGCGGGATCGCGGATGTGCGCGAGACGACGCAGGAGCCAGCTGCCCCTCTCGCACCCCTCGAGAACAACGTGCACAACTGCGCCCTGGTGATCGAGGGTGGCGCCATGCGTGCAAGCTACGTCTCGGGCCTGGTGAACGTTCTTCTCGAGCAGGGCATCTACTTTGACTACGTCTGTGGCATCTCGGCAGGCTCGACCGTCGCCACCAACTACGTCTCGCGCGACATGGTGCGCACCAAGCGCTCGTTCGTCGACTTTGCGGCAAACCCCCAGATGGGCGGGTTAAAGTCTTTCCTCAACCGTCGCGGCTTCTTCAACGCAGACTACGACTACCTGGGCTGCATCGAGGATGGCTCGATGCCGTTTGACTGGCAGACGTTCCAGGCCAACCCAGCGCGCGTGCGCATCCAGGCGTTCCAGCGCGACACCGGGCGCACCGTTGTGTGGGGACGCGACCACATGCAGACGCTCGAGGACCTCATGGCGTGCGTGCGGGCAAGCTCCACCATGCCGGGCATCATGAGGCCCATCGAGGTCGACGGCCAGGTCATGCTCGACGGGTCGCTGGGCGCAGGTGCTGGCCTTCCCAACCACATCGCCGAGGACGACGGCTTGGAGAAGCTCTTTGTCATCACGTCTCGCCCCGCGGGGTACCGTAAGGGCGAGCTCTCGGCCGTCAGGCGCCGCGGCGTCATCCACATGATGAAGGACCACCCCTACGCGAGAAACGCCATGCTCACACGGCCCGAGCGCTACAACGAGGAGCTTGCGCACCTGGAGGAGCTGGAGAAGTCCGGCCGCGCGCTGGTGGTGAGGCCGCGCGAGATGCCTGTCTCGCGCACCACACGCGACGTCAAGGAGCTTGAGCACGCCTACCTGCTTGGGCACGAGCAGGGCATTGCCGAGCTGCCGCGCTGGCGCGAGTTCCTGTTTGGCGAGTAGGGCGTAGCGCTGGGGTCCCAGCAGGCAGCGCGGGGTTCTCGCCCTGCTGGGGCGGGCTTCTCGCCCGACTGCCTTTGGCCTCCCCCTATAATCCAGACGATAAAACGTCTTACGGGAGGTCCTGATGGAGCTTGAGAGCAACGTCTTTGATTGCGCGCTGTGTTTTGAGGGAGGCGGCTACCGCGCCAGCTACACCGCGGGATTTGCCAACGTCCTGCTCGAGAATGGCGTGTACTTTGATTTTGTCTGCGGAATCTCGGCGGGCGCCAGCCACACGGTGGACTACCTGAGTCGCGATCAGGCACGTGTGCGCGACGCGTTTATCGCCCTGGCCGACCAGCGACCCAAGGCGGGCGGCGTGCGCTCGATGCTCATGGGGCACGGCTACTTCAACGCAGACTACGACTACGTGGGTGCGGCGCTCGAGGGCTACATGCCCTTTGACTTTGAGACCTTCGCGGCCAACCCCGCGCGGCTGGCCATCCAGAGCTTCGAGGCGGACACGGGCAAGTCCGTGGTGTGGGACAAGTCCGTCATGGGCGCGGCCATCCCTATGATGGAACACGTGCGCGCCAGCTCGACGCTTCCTGGCGTCATGAAGCCCATCGAGGTAGACGGCCACGTGATGTATGACGGCGGCCTGGGTGAGGGCGCGGGACTCCCCACGCACATGGCCGAGGACGCGGGCTTTGAGCGCCTGGTCATGGTGTGCACACGGCCGGCAGGCTACCGCAAGGTGGCGCCCACAAACCGCGAACTGAGGGTCTACCACGTTATCTCGCACGGCAACGAGGCCGTTGAGGCAGCGCTTGCCACGCGCTGGCAGCGCTACAACGACGCTATGGACCACCTGGAGCGCCTCGAGCGCGAGGGGCGCGCGTGGCTCTTCAGGCCAGACGTGATGCCCGTGCGCTCCACCACCATCGACAAGCCCAAGCTCGAGGAATCCTACGCCATGGGGCACGAGCAGGCCGAGAGGGACTTCCCGCGCATGATGGAGTGGCTCCGCGGATAGCAGGGCGGGGTCGACGCTAGGCGTCCTCCGCGCCTACAAGGGCAAGCAGATCTGCCGGGCACAGCGCCGGCACGGGGGCGTGGCGGATCAGAGCCTGATCCGAAGTCACGAGCCAGTCTGCCTTCGAACGAGTTACCGCTGCCATGACCAGGCAATCCTCGACATCGTGGTGGACACGCAGGTAGCGTTCGGCAAGCCACAGGTCGGATTCATCTGCCCCAACAGCCGTGGCAATGGTTCGCAGGTTTGCCAAGCAGTCCAGCGAGAAAGCCCTAGCAACGGCCGCGGCCTCTTGGTCCACCTGACGTCCTATACGCCTGAACTGCTCTTTTGCGCTTGCCTGCAGAACGTACGCAAGGTCCTGGAGCGAGCCCATCGCATAGAGCAGATGGACCTCCGCCTGCTGGGCATACGTGAGCAGGCGCGTGGCATCTTCATGCCCCGTCCTAAACGGCAGGTAATTGTCGAGCCAGACGTTGGTGTCCAGCAATAGTGCGTGTGGTAATGCGCTCACTGAGCATCGCCGCCAAAGCGCTCGAGCAGCTCCTTCTCGAGCAGCTCTTCATCCGAACTGCGCGGGACGACGTTCACCATAGAAGTACTAGCATCCAGGCCCAAACGAGTGCAGGCAGCCGAAAAGAGTCCCCATCCCTGATTGAGGGGGTTCTCGCCGCTACTTGCTCCTGCATGTGCCGGTGATGCGGCGCTGGAGGCGAAGAGTTTCTCGAGGGCACTGATACCCGCAGGCCCAGACGCCGCAAGCCTCCACACGGTGCGCACTGCCTGGGTTGGGCTCACGCCCATAGCTGCCAGACCAGCATCGCCGGCATCTCTCAGTGGCTTGTCCATGCGGACGTTGACCTGCACGGATACCGCGGTGTTTGACATACGCCACCTCCAATATCTAGATTGTTAGACAGTATAGCACGTTGCGCTGCACCAGCCGTACTACCCATATGTGCTACGCTCTGAGAAGCATTTACGCTACCAGACAAACCCGTGCGGCCATGCGCCGCACGTATCGAAAAAAAGAGGACGCATCATGGCAGACACCACCCGCAGCCTGCGCTTTGTTTCATGGAACGTCAACGGCCTGCGCGCCGTGCTTAAGAAGGAACCCAGCTTCACCCAGATCTTCGACACGCTGGGCGCGGACATCTTTGCCGTGCAGGAGACCAAGCTCCAGGAGGGGCAGGTCGAGCTCGACCTCCCCGGCTACCACCAGTACTGGAGCTATGCCGAGCGCAAGGGCTACTCGGGCACAGCCGTCTTCACGCGAGAGGAGCCGCTGCAGGTGGTGCGCAAGATCGGCTCGCCCGTGGCGGACGACGAGGGTCGCGTGTGCGCGCTCGAGTTCCCCAATCTGTGGTTTGTCGACGTGTACACCCCCAACTCCAAGAACGGGCTTGCGCGCCTGGACGAGCGCATGGAGTGGGACGCGCGCTACCGCGACTTCCTGGCCGAGCTTGCCCGCGACAAGCCGGTTGTGACCTGCGGCGACTTTAACGTGGCGCACGAGGAGATCGATCTTGCCCGCCCGGACGACAACCACGAGAACGCGGGCTTCTCGGATGCCGAGCGCGAGAGCTTCACCAAGCTGCTGGAGAGCGGGCTCGTCGACACGTTCCGCGAGCGCCACCCCAATCTGGCCGGCGCATACAGCTGGTGGAGCTATCGCATGCGCGCCCGCGAGCGGGGCATTGGCTGGCGCATCGACTATTTTCTGGTTTCTCCGCAGCTCATGCCCAAGGTGACCGGCACGGCCATTCTCGACAACGTGTTTGGCTCCGACCACTGCCCCATCGAACTTGAGTTGGAGCTGTAGGGCCGGCACTGGCTCTGGGTACGTCGTCGCTCCAACTTGCGTGCGCTGCCGGGCTAATTTCAGACGTTTTTCCTGTGAATTACACGGTTATGTGTCGGATTTTAGCCCGTCGGCGCATGCAGAGACGAACAGGGCGCCGGCGAGCCGGACAGCCCCGCCGCCAGGCCATGTCCCTACGCCAGGCCCAGCATCATCCCAATGGCGTGCACGATAAACGCGACCACCCATGCCACACCGCACTGGAGCAGCACCACATACAGCGCGTAGCGGCCGTTGAGCTCGTTGCGCACTGCGGTGATGGCCGCCACGCACGGCGTGTAGAGCAGTACAAACACCAGGAACACAAAGGCCGTGAACGGCGTGAAGAGCGTGGCCAGGGCGGCCGGCGTATCGCCCACAAGCACGGTGAGCGTGGCCACAACGGACTCCTTGGCGGCAAAGCCAGTCACCAGTGCCGTGGAGGCGCGCCAGTCGCCAAACCCAAGCGGTGCAAAGATGGGCGAGATGGCCGAGCCCATGATTGCCAGCAGGCTCTGTGACTGATCGGCCACCATGTTGAGGCGCACGTCGAAGGTCTGCAGAAACCAGATGGCAACGCTGGCCAGGAAGATGATCGTGAACGCCCTGGTGAGGAAGTCCTTTGCCTTGTCCCACGCCAGGCGCAGCGTGGTTGCGGCGCTGGGCATACGGTAGTTCGGCAGCTCCATCACAAACGGCACGGGCTCGCCCTTGAACGCCGTGTGCTTGAGGACCAGCGCCACCAGCACGCCCACCAGCATGCCAATCACGTAGAGTGAGACCATCACGAGCGGCGCGCCCTTTGAGAAGAACGCGGCGCACAGCAGGGTGTAGACCGGCAGCTTGGCAGAGCAGCTCATGAACGGCGTGAGCATGATGGTCATCTTGCGGTCGTGCTCCGAGGGCAGCGTGCGTGTGGCCATGATGGCCGGCACCGAGCAGCCAAAGCCCACCAGCATGGGCACAAAGCTGCGGCCGGAGAGGCCAATCTTTCTCAGCAGCTTGTCCATAACAAAGGCCACGCGCGCCATGTAGCCGGAGTCCTCGAGGATCGACAGCAGGATGAACAGCGTCACGATGATGGGCAGAAACGAGATGACCGTGCCCACGCCGGTTATCACGCCGTCGATGACCAGCGAGTGGATCACGGGGTTCACGTCAGCGGCGGTGAGCGCGGAGTCGATGGCGTCGGAAGCGGCACTCACGCCTGTGGCCATGAGGTCCGAGAGGTTGCCGCCAATGAGGTCGAAGGTGAGCCAGAACACCACGATCATGATGCCAATGAAGCACGGGATGGCGGTGAAGCGCCCCGTAAGCACACGGTCGATGCGCGAGGAGCGCTCGTGCTCGCGGCTCTCCTGCGGCTTCTTGACGCAGCGGGCGCAGATGGCCTCGATGAACGAGAAGCGCATGTCGGCGAGAGCCGCAAGGCGATCGGAGCCGGACTCCTCCTCCATCTGGGAGATGATGTGCTCCATGGCGTCAAGCTCGTTCTTCTCGAGGCCAAGTGCTTTGATGACCAGCTCGTCGCCCTCGATGAGCTTGGTCGCGGCGTAGCGGTCGGGCAGGCAAGCGCGCTCGGCGTGATCGGAGACAAGCTCTCCAATGGCGTGGATGCAGCGGTGCACGGCGCCGCCGTCAGGTCCGTCCGGGCGGCAGAAGTCGATACGCCCCGGGCGCTCGCGGTAGCGGGCCACGTGGATGGCGTGCTCCACCAGCTCGTCTACGCCCTCGTCCTTGGCGGCCGAGATGGGCACCACCGGCACGCCCAGGAAGGACTCCAGGGCGTTCACGTCCACGGAGCCGCCGTTCTCAGTGACCTCATCCATCATGTTGAGGGCGATGACCATGGGAACGTCCAGCTCCATGAGCTGCGTGGTGAGGTAGAGGTTGCGCTCGATGTTGGTGGCGTCAACAATGTTGATGATCGCATCGGGCTTGGAGTCGATGATGAACTGGCGGCTCACGACCTCCTCGCCCGTGTAGGGCGAAAGCGAGTAGATGCCCGGCAGGTCTGTGACCGTGGCCTCCGGATGGCTGCGCATCTGGCCATCCTTGCGGTCCACGGTGACGCCGGGAAAGTTGCCCACGTGCTGGTTGGAGCCTGTGAGCTGGTTGAAGAGTGTGGTCTTGCCGCAGTTCTGGTTGCCTGCCAGCGCAAACGAGAGGGGCTTGCCTGCGGGCACCACCCCTCCTGCCGCGCGGGGACGCAGCTTGTTCTCGCCAATGGCCGGGTGGCTCGTCACGCCAGACGCCACCTGCAGGCGGACCTTCTCGTGCGCATCATGGACGTTCTCGAGCGAGATCTGGGCTGCGTCCGCCGCGCGGATGGTGAGCTCGTAGCCGCGCAGGCGAATCTCAAGCGGGTCACCCATGGGCGCGTACTTGACCATGGTGACCTCGGTGCCCGGCGTGAGGCCCATATCAAAGATGTGCTGGCGCAGGGACTTCTCTTCGCAATCCACCGAGCTGACGATGGCGTCCTTGCCGATCTCGAGCGCGTCGAGTGTCATATCTCTCCTTGCGATAGCCGCCAGGCGTGGGCGCCATGCGGCCGATTGGGGCATTCAGTCTGTTTAGGCTAACTTTACCCCGTTTAGAGAGCGCATGCACTGTCGAGAAGGTCTTTCCTACTCCGCCATGGGGCCAATCACGGATTCGACAACGCCGGCAAAGGTAGCGGCATCCCGGCAGGCCACGAGTTCCTGCGGGAAGTGCAACTCGTTGAGCAGGGCATCTGCTGCCTCATGATGGCCCACGAGCGACGAGACGTGCGCATCCGAGCCAAACGAGATGCTCACACCCAGCTCCGCGCAGCGCTCGACAATCTGGCGGCAGCGCTTGTAGGAGCCCGCGCGCTTCTGTGCAATAAGGCTCGACTCGTTGACCTCGATGAGCTTGCCGTGCTCCTTCACGGCGCCAAGCACCGTGTCTATATCAAAGTCTAGGCCGGTGCGGCCAATGTGGCCCAGGATAAGCACCTTGGGGTCTTCAAGAACGCGCAGGTACATGCGCGTGACCTGCTCGCGCGAGGCACCCTCGGTGAAGTCCTTGTTGTGGACGCTCGCAATCACATAGTCGCACTGCTCAAAGGCCATCTTCTTGAGGTTGTGCGGACGGCGGTACGCGCTGCCGTTGATACCCTTCTCGAAGAAGATGTCATGCCCAAAGATGTCGCCGTCGAGGTCGATGATGTCCGCCTCGCATCCGCGAAGCAGGCGCACCCCATGCCACCTGCGCGGCCACGCCCACAGGTTGAGAAAGTACTGCCAGTCCTGAACGGTCTGCTGGGCAAACAGCATCCTTGAGTAATGGTCCGTGACGCCGAGAAGCTCCATCCCCTGGGCGGCCGCGGCGCGCACGTCCTCCTCGAGCGTCGAGTACGCGTGGCGCGAGAAGAGCGTGTGACAGTGCGTGTCGCAGAGGATCTGCCTGCCGGAGACGGGCCGGGGCGCCACGGGGGCAGCGGCCTGCGCGGTTGCCGGCGCCGGCGCGGCAGCGTTCGGGCGGCCAAGGCCAAACGACGTTCGGGGCGAGGCTTGGTAGGCGTCACAAGCGGCGCTGTCCTTCTCGACCGCACGCATCTTCTCGCCAGGGCGCTCGCACACGTTGCGCGTGCGCACGATGCCCGTGCGCTCCCCAAAGAAGATGCAGCCTCCGCAGGTGTTTCCAGACGTGCGAGACGCCATGCCTTTCCCCTCCCGGCAGATTTGACCGAGCGGGCGCACACCCAACGTGGGAGCGCGCCCGCCGAGGCGTTTACTTGTAGCTCTCGGCCAGCTTCTTCCACGCGGGCATCGAGTTCACGATGGTCTCGTAGCTCACGCAGTAGCCAATGCGCACCCAGCCCGTGCAGCCAAAGCTGTCGGACGGAACGGGCAGCAGTTCGAGGGCCTTCGCGCGCTCGAAGAAGGCGTTGGCGTCGGGCTCCAGGGCCTTGACCCACAGGTAGAAGGCACCCTGCGGCTCGATGTAGTGGTAGCCAAGCTCGGAGAGGCCACGGGTGAGCGCCTCGCGGTTGCGCGTGTAGGCCTCGACGTCCGACGGCACGTCGCAGCAGTCCGCAACCACGCGCTGGAAGAGCGCGGGCGCGCAGACAAAGCCCAGCGAGCGGCCGGCACCGGCGATTGCGTAGACCAGGCGGTCGTGGTCGGGGTTGGTGGGCGGCACCAGCACCCAGCCAATGCGCTCGCCGGGAAGCGAGAGGCTCTTGGAGTACGAGTAGCACACCAGCGTGCGGTCGTAGATCGCCGGGACCCAGGGCACCTCCACGCCGTAGGAAATCTCACGGTAGGGCTCGTCGGCCACGATGTAGATGGCCGTGCCAAGGGCGTCCTCGCGCTCGTGCAGGACGTCCGCAAGCGCGGCGAGGTTCTGCGCCGAGTAGACCGAGCCAACGGGGTTGTTGGGCGAGTTGATCACCACGGCCTTGGTGCGTGGCGTGACGGCGACACGCACGGCTTCGGTGTCGATCTGGAAGGTCTCCGAATCCGCCATGACCTCGATGCAGGTGGCGCCGGCGGTCTCGATCCACACGCGGTACTCGGGGAAGTACGGGGCAATCACGATGACCTCGTCGCCGGGGTTGACCACCGCGTGGAAGCTGATGGAGAGCGACGCCGCCGCACCGCAGGTGAGGTAGAGGTCGTCGGCGGCAGCGGTGTTCTCGCCATAGCGGCGGCAGAGCGACGCGGCGAGCTTCTCGCGAACAAAGGTCAGGCCAGCGGCCGGGGTGTAGCTGTGGAGCTGCGTGGGCGGCAGCTGGAGCGAGCGCTCGATGGACTCGCGGACCGCGTCCGGCGAGGGGATCGACGGGTTGCCCAGGCTGAAGTCAAAGACGTTCTCAGCGCCAATCTGCGCCTTGCGCGCGGCGCCGTAGGCGGCAATCTCGCGGATGGACGACTTGGACGCCCCGTAGGCGTAGTTCTTCTCGTTAATCGTCATTGGTGTTCCTCTCTGTGGGGTCTTGCTCGGGGGCGTCGGGCGCGGGGGCGTCGGACTCGGTGGCCGCACCATCCGCGGGCTTCTCGGCCTTCTCGGGATGCTTTGCCAGGTACTCGTCCCACGTGCCGTCAAGCAGCGCGTTCACGGCCTCGCCCTCGACGGTCTCGCGCTGGAGCAGGACCTCGGCCATGGTCTCCATCTGGGCGCGACGCGCCTCCAGGACCTCGCGGGCGCGGGCGTGGGCCTCGCGCATGATGTGCTCGACCTCGTCGTCGATGCGCTTTGCGGTCTCGGCCGCGTAGTCGTTGTGCTGGGCGTAGTCGCGGCCAAGGAAGACCTCGTGCTGCGCCTCGCCAAAGACCTGCGTGCCCAGTTCCTCGCTCATACCGTAGCGCGTGACCATCTCGCGGGCCAGCTTGGTGGCGCGCTCGAGGTCGTTGCTCGCGCCGGTGGTGATGTCGTCGCAGAAGAGCTCCTCGGCCGTGCGGCCGGCGAGCAGCACGGCAATCTGGTCGAGCATGCCGTCGCGCGTCTCGAGGAAGTGGTCCTCCTCGGGCATCTGCATGGTGTAGCCCAGTGCCTGGCCACGGCTCACAATCGAGATCTTGTGCACCGGGTCGGAGTTCTCGAGCACGTGGCCGACAAGCGCGTGGCCGCTCTCGTGGAACGCTATGACGCGGCGCTCCTTCTCGGTGATCACGCGGCTCTTGCGCTCGGGGCCGGCAATCACGCGCTCCATGGCCTCCTCGACCTCGTCCTGGCCGATCTTCTCCTTGTGCCTGCGCGCGGCGAGAAGTGCGGACTCGTTCATGAGGTTTGCGAGGTCTGCGCCGGTGAAGCCCGGCGTGATCTTGGCGATTGCGGCAAAGTCCACCGTGCTGTCAAAGGGCTTGTTGCGCGCGTGAACGCGCAGGATCTTCTCGCGCCCCTTGACGTCCGGGCGGTCCACGGTCACGCGGCGGTCAAAGCGGCCGGGACGCAGCAGCGCCGGGTCGAGGATGTCCGGGCGGTTGGTTGCGGCAATGAGGATGACGGCCGAGTTGTCCTCGAAGCCGTCCATCTCTACCAGCAGCTGGTTCAGGGTCTGCTCGCGCTCGTCGTGGCCACCGCCCAGGCCGGCTCCGCGCTGGCGTCCCACGGCGTCGATCTCGTCGATGAAGATGATGCAGGGCGCGGCTGCCTTGGCCTGCTTGAAGAGGTCGCGCACGCGGCTTGCGCCCACGCCCACGAACATCTCCACGAAGTCAGAGCCGGATATCGAGAAGAACGGCACGCCCGCCTCGCCTGCCACGGCCTTGGCAAGCAGCGTCTTGCCCGTGCCCGGAGGGCCCACGAGAAGCACGCCGTGCGGGATCTTGGCGCCCATCTTCTGGTAGCGCTCGGGCTCGCGCAGGAAGTCGCGGACCTCCTTGAGCTCCTCTACCGCCTCGTCGATGCCCGCCACATCGGAGAACTTGACCTTGGGGCGCTCCTCCTCGGTGGTCTGCGCCTTGGTCTTGGCGAAGTCCATCGTGCGGCCGTTCTGCTCGCTCATGCGGCGCATGTAGTACACAAAGACGCCCACGAGAAGCAGCGTGGGCACAACCGAGAGCAGGATGGTCTCCCAGGCGCTGCCGTCCGAGGTGTCGATGGTGAACGACGTCTCGGAGTGCTTGGCCATGAGCTCTTCCAGCGAGTCCGCTCCCACGTAGTAGCTCTTGAACTTCTGGAGCTTGGACTTGTCGCCCAAGTCGTCCTCGCTCGTCCAGTAGTCACCCGAGATGCTGCCGTCCGAGGTCTTGAACGTCACCGAGCTCACGCGGTCATCCTTGACCGCGGTCACGAACTCGTTGGTTGCCAGCGTGTCCACGGTGTCCGAGGAGGAAAGCGGGCTCTGGCCGGTGGAGAAGGCCAAATACGCCACGATCGCCACAATGATGAGCAGCGTTACCAGGAAGCTGCGCTGGTTCTGCGGACCGCGGTTGTCACCTCCCGGTGTGGGGAGCTTGTCGAGCGGGTTGTTGTCTGACACGAAAACGTCTCCTTGCGATTGCTTTCCGAGGCCGGGGCGCTACTAGGAGTAGGCCTCAGGCTTGAGGATGCCCACGTAGGGCAGGTTGCGGTAGCGCTCGGCGTAGTCGAGGCCGTAGCCCACCACAAAGGCGTCGGGCACGTGCGCGCCCACGTAGCGCGGGGTGACGGCCGGCGTGTGGTTTGGGATGTCCTTGATCGAGAAGGCCGCGATCTCGATGGACGCGGGTTTTCTCGACTGTAGGAGCTTTACCAGGTAGGACAGGGTGAGGCCAGAGTCGAGAATGTCCTCGGCCACAATGATGTGGCGCCCCTCGACCTTGGTGTCGAGGTCCTTCACGATGCGCACCACGCCCGAGCTCTTTACGCCGTCGCCGTAGCTGCTCACGGCCATGAAGTCCACCGAGCACGGCACGGTGATGGCGCGCATGAGGTCTGCGGTGAAGACGAAGGCGCCGCGCAATACGGCCACGATGAGCGGGTTCTTGTCGGCGTAGTCCTCGGAGATCTGGCGCCCCATGCGGGACACGATCCGGCGGATGTCCTCCTCGCTCAGGACGACGCTCTCCACGTCCGGATGCATCTCTGCCATTGCGATCCTCCACTCCCGACGGGCGCTCGCCGCACTTCTCGGCCCGCGCGCCGTCTATGCTGTTCGGAGACTCAATTCTAGCAAGTGTGAGGTGCGTGGCGTGCATCGCGCACGCTCGTCGGCCCTGATTCCTGCAACCCACACCACGGGGCCGGTGGGCGAGGTGCGCACCACGGGCACCAGCGGGCGCTCGGCCGCCGGGATGCGGGCCTCGTTGAGAAGGTCCGACACCTTCTTTGACTGGCCGTGCATGCCCAGGGGGCACAGGACGTCGCCAGGGTGCGGGGAGTCAACCCAGAGCCGGCCGCCCAGGTTGGCGTCAATGCCGCACGCAGAGGCATCGAGAAGGACCGAGGTGCCGGCCCACTCGCGGCCGTGCGAGAGGGCAAGCGCCGGGATGTCCGCGCCGTCCGGCGCCGGGAGGAGGCGCGCCGAGAGGTGCGCGGGGGCGCGTCCCGGGCGGGGATCGCCGAGCGGGAGCTCGCCGGGGACCTCGAGCCAGCCGGCAAAGTCGTGGGCCTTTGGCGCGCTGGCGCGCAGGAAGAGCAGGCCGTACTCCACGCGGGCGTCCACGCCCATGGGGACGGACGCAGACCCCGCGCCCGCCGCAACAAGCGAGAGAACCTGGGCAATGTGGCGCGCCTCGAGCCGGGCGTCAGGGCAAACCGCGAGAATCGCCGCGCGCGCCACGCGCCGGGCGATTGCTACCTCGCAAGCCGAGAGACGCGCGGCGTCCAGGGCCAGGGCTCCCTCCCCCGTGCGGCGCGTGAGGTCGCGCAGAGTGCGCGCGGCAACGGCGGTGAGGTAGGCGTCCTCGTCCGAGAGGATGTCGCAGGTGGTCGAGAGGCTTGCCACCACGCGCGGGTTTCTCCGCTCGAGCACCGGCATGACCTCGTGGCGCACGTAGGCGCGCAGGTAGCGGGTGTCAGCGTTTGTGTCGTCCTCGCGCCACACGATGCCGCGCATGCGCAGGAACTCGCAGAGCTCGTCGTGCGTGCGGTCGAGCAGCGGGCGCACCACGCGGTTGCGGCGGCGTGGGATGGACGAGAGGCCCGAGGCGCCGGTGCCACGGATGGCGTTCATCACGAAGGTCTCGGCGCGGTCGTTGGCCGTGTGAGCAGTGAGGATGCGCGCAGCCGAGCGGGGCGTACCGAGCTGGGCCGAGAGCTCATTGGCCAGGCGGGTGGCCTCGCTGTAGCGCACCTCTCGGCCGGCATTCTCCACGTTGCCGTCCGGCGAGGCCGCGGCCAGCGCGGCCACGTCCACGCGGCGGATGGTACAGGGAATGCCGTAGCGGGCCGCGAGGTCGCGAACGAACTCCTCGTCCTCGTCGGCGTCGATGCCGCGCAGGCGGTGGTTCACGTGGAGCACGTGGAGGCGCTCGCGGGCGATGCGGGCGCGGCCGCGGCCGTCCTCGATGTCGAGCGCGGAGGTTGCCGCCAGCACCAGGAGGGCCGTGGAGTCCGCGCCGCCAGAGACCATGAGCACCACGGGCGCGCGCAGGGCGTCGTCGGTGCTGCGGGACGGGCGCTCGAAGGGACTGGCGGCACCGGCGTCTCCCGAGCCGTATCTGCGAGCAACGCTTGGCATGTGCGGAGTCCTCCCTTCGGTGCGTGCGACGGCGCGGGGTGCGGGGTGCGGGCGCGCGGCGCGATTACGCGCACGATTCTACCCCGTCGCACCCCGCGGCCAACGGCGACCGCCCGGCCCGGCCCCCCTCGAAAGTGAACACGTTTTCAATTGCAACAACATCGCGCCTCTCGCTAACTGGGGTTTTAGTCGCATCATCCCTGCTGGATTGAATTCGTGTTCACTTTTTCACTGGGCAGCGCTGGGCAGCGGCGGCGTAGAACAGCGACGGCAATGGCGCACGCCAGGGCGTGTCATTGTGGCGGAACGATGTAATTTCTCGCATGGTCACATAACGTCATTCTCCCGCCCAAAAGTACCTCTCAGACGAGAAATTCTGGCCTCCACTGACCTACGTTCTGACAGGCTTCTTGCACGAAAAGCCCCCGGAGACACACCTCGGTAGCCTTTTTCTCACCCTAACCGTCAATTTTGGCCCTCTGACCCCAAAATCACTTGCACCAATCTGACACCAGAAAAGCGAACACGTTTTCAATCGCCGTGGCGCATGCACGTTGTCCAACTGGGCTTTTCCAAAAATCGGGGTCCGCCGATTGAAATCGTGTTCACTTTCGAAGGCGGGCCCGGGGCGGGAGATGACATAACCTCTCGGCACGCGTCTGCGCGTAGCGAATGCGCCGAGAAACGCCGGCAATCCGTCGTCGGAGGGAGCGAGGATGAGAATCACGTTCGACAAGCTCACGGCCCTGCACATCCTTCGCATCTGGCGGAGCTCGGGACGCACGCTCGCCGCAGATCGACACGGCCTCGAAGCGTCCGTGGTTGCCCCGCGTGAGTACTGGACGCGGCGCCGGATTAACGCGTGCCTGGAATCCGTGGACACCAACCTTTCCAACGTGCACGGGCGTGTGCAGGTGATGGTTCCGCGGCCAGGGGCACGCATTCGCTCGCGATCGGCGAGAAACACCGTGTACGTGCGCGGTTTGCCGACAAACCCCATCATCGAACTTGGCAGCCTGGTCCGAATCCCCTGTCCTGAGCTGCTCTTCATTGAGCTCGGAGCCATCATGTCTCCAGCCGCACAGCTTCTCGTGGGCCTCGAGCTTTGCGGGCGATTCTCGCGCGACGCCCGCGACCCGCGCGACGGCACCACCACGTTTGGCATCAAACCAGTAACCACAGCCGATAAAATCCGGTCGTATATCTCGGCAGCTCATGATCTTGCGGGACTTGAGCAGAGCCGCAGAGTAGCAGAGTGGCTCATGGACGAGGCATGGTCTCCGCAGGAGGCACTTCTCAACGGGCTTGCGCGCATGCCGCTGCACGAGCTTGGATACGAACTGGGAGAATTGCAGCTTAATCCCAGGTATATTGTGCGTGGGTCGCTCCTTTCGCTTGTGGACAAGAGAAGCCGCGTTCCTGACTCGCTCGTGAGAGGCACCCACGTTGGTTTCAACTATGATGGCGGGCCCCACTTTGGAGAGGGTACTCCCGGCACGGCTGGGACCGGGCTTCTCGACAGCAATGCAGCCAACAACATGCGCGAGGCAGTCGTTGCTGACAAGCGACGTGACCGCGACCTGCTGGTGCAGGGGCTCTCGGTTCTCCCCGTCACCAAGGAAGACTTCTACGAGCGCGGCGGGATCGACCGCGTAATGCTGCAGGCGATGTCGCTTCTCGAGCGCGTTTGCCAGCGTGACTACTCAAAGCACAGGCGCGCGCTGAGAATGCCGAGGCTTGCGGAGGAGCGCCAGCGGCTCATTTGGTCCCTGCTCCCGGGACGGCGCGGAAGGGAGCTAAGCCAAGAGCTGGCCCGATGCGAGCCGCCCGAGGTAACGATCGAGGATTACGACATCACTTTTGAAAACGGCAAGATGACAATAACGCGCCTGTAGGACTAGAGCGCGAGAAGGCCGGCAAGCTACGGCCGGCGGGCCATCTGAGCAGCCAGCCCGCAGCCCAGGCTGCCGCCCGCACCCGGCTGGCTGCTACACCCAACTGGCCGCTACGCCCCAAGCCACGATCCCTTGCCGCCTCGAAAAAGTGAACACGTTTTCAATCGCGGCATTGTGGCGCCTCTCGGCAACAGGTCTTTTTCCAAGCCATACCAGCCGATATTGAATTCGTGTTCACTTTCGGGCCTTGGGCGAGGGGCGCTGACGGGCTGGCGCGGTGCTGCTACGCTGTCCGCTGCGCAACGCCGCCACGTAACACCGCGGCGCGCAAAACGCGCCGCCCTTAACCAACCACCGAGAGGAACCGCCGCATGACCCCACAGATCCACCTGCACGTCCTGGCATCGGGTTCGAAGGGCAACGCTGCCGTGGTCGAGGGCCCCGCTGGCAGCGTCCTCATCGACGACGGCATCGCCCGCCGCACGCTCTTGGCGCGCGCCAGCAAGCTGGGCGTCAACATGGGCGACGTCCGCGCGGTCCTTCTCACCCACGAGCACACCGATCACGTCTCTGGCCTGCCGGTCTTTGCCAACCACTTTGACGGCCCGCTCTTTGCGACGGCCGGTACCATCTCCGCGCGCGAGTGCCTCTCGCAGCTCCCGTTTGAGGTCATCAATCACACGGACGCGCTCGAGCTGTGCGGCATGCACGTGACCGTCTTCCCCACCAGCCACGACGTGGCGGACCCGGTGGGCTTTCGCTTCGCGACCACGGACGAGAACGGCGAGCTTGCGGACGCCCTGGGCTACTGCACCGACACGGGCGTGCTTACCGACGAGGCAGGCCAAGCGCTCACCGGCTGCCGCGTGCTCGCGCTCGAGTCCAACCACGACGAGCGCATGCTTGCCACGGGCCCCTACCCCGGCTACCTCAAGCAGCGCATCCACGGTCGCCAAGGGCACCTCTCTAACGTCCAGGCAGCCGACGCGCTGCAGGACCTTGTGACCAACGAGACCGAGGTCATCGTGGGTATGCACCTCTCGCACGAGAACAACCGGCCCAGTGTTGCGGTGCGCACGCTGGCCGCCGCCGTGGGCGCCGAGGCCACCAACGAAACGTTCACGGAGGCGCGCACGCCCGACGGCCACCTGACCGTCTGCGTCTCTGCCCAGGACGCGCCGCTCTCGGTGTGGTAAGTGTGATGTGGTAACGTGCCGCGCAGGAGTCGCGACCGCCGGGGCCGCACCGCGCGACCGCCGCGACCGCGCAACCGCCGCGACACCACCAACCACCGCACGACCGGGGAGGCGCCATGCGCATACTGCTCGTCGAGGACAACGCAGACATAGTCCGCACGCTCACGGAGCTTCTGCGCTCCGAGGGCTACGACGTCGAGGCAACCCCCAGCCAAAACGGGGCCATCGCCCTGGGAACGCGCGTCGAAAAGCCCTTTGACCTCGTGCTTCTCGACGTAACGCTGGAGCAGGGCAACGGCTTTGCCGTGTGCGGCGCGCTCAAGGAGGCCCGCCCGCACCTGCCCGTGGTCTTTCTCACCGCCTCGGACGACGAGTTCAACACCGTCGCCGGCCTCTCGATGGGCGCCGACGACTACATTGCCAAGCCCTTCCGCCCGCGCGAGCTGCTTGCACGCATCCGCACCGTGCTGCGACGCTCGCAGCCCACGCAGCACCTGCTGCACCTGGGAAGCGTCACCGTGGACCCCGCCCGCGCCCGCGCGACAAAAGACGGACGCGAGCTTGACCTCTCGGCAGTCGAGTACCGCCTGCTGCTGCTCTTTGCGAGCAAGGCGGGCGGCATCGTGACGCGCGACATGATGCGCGAGGCGCTCTGGGAGGACTCCGGCGCCTACGTGGAGGAGAACACCCTCTCGGTCTACATTCGGCGCCTGCGCGACAAGATCGAGGACGACCCCGCAAATCCGCAGCTCATTCGCACCGTCCGCGGCATGGGCTACCGCGCGGCGGAGTAACGCCATGCCCCGCGACCCCCGGTTCATCGCGCTTCTCGGCATTGGCGCAGCTGCGACCGCAGCCTGCTGTGCGGGCGCCTGGCTGCAAGCGGGCCCAGCCGCGGCGTCGTGGGTCCTCGCGTGCGGCGCCGCCCTGCTGGTCCTCTTCGCGGTTACAACCGCCCTGCGCTACCGCCGCATCGCCCAGCTCTCAGAGCGCCTGGACCGCGCGCTCTCTGGCGAGCGCGACGTGAGCTTCAAGGGCATGGGCGAGGGCGAGCTTGCCATTCTCGCCAGTCAGCTCGACAAGACCGTGACGCGGCTCGTGGTGGCAAACGAGGAGCTCGAGGCCGAGAAGCACGCGCTTGCCGACGCCCTGGCCAACATCTCGCACCAGCTGCGTACCCCGCTCACGTCGCTTGGCATCGAGCTGGAGCTCATGCGCAAGGCGGCGGCCACGCCCGAGGATGCCCAGCGCATGCGCGACTGCGGCCGAATGCTGGAGCAGCTGCAGTGGCTCGTCTCGTCCCTGCTCAAGCTCGCGCGCCTTGACGCCGGCGTGGTGCGGCTGGAGCGCCACCGCGTGGACGTATCTTCGCTGGTCAAGGCTGCGCAAGAGCCGCTGGCCGTGACCGCAGACCTTGCCGGCGTGACGTTCCAGGCCAAAGTGGAGCCGGACTGCTCCTTCATGGGCGACGCTGCCTGGACCCGCGAGGCCCTGACCAACGTGCTCAAGAACTGTGTGGAGCACACGCCCGCCGGCGGCACCGTAAGCATCACGGCCCACGAGGACGCCGTTGCCTGCCGCATCCGCGTGGAGGACACCGGACCAGGCATTGCCGAGAAGGACCTGCCCCACGTCTTCGAGCGCTTCTACCACGGCACGAGCAACCCCGCCCGCCGCGACGAGGACGCGTGCAACCCCAGCGGCGTGGGCATTGGCCTCTCGCTCTCGCGCGCGCTGCTTGTGGCTCAGGGCGCCCAGATCACGGCATCCAACGCAAGCCCCAACGGCGGAGCCCGCTTTGACCTGGTCTTTCCCAAGGTGACGGTTTAGTCACGCGCCCGTCACGGCCGCGTGGTGGCCCAGGCTCACCATTGAGGCACAACCACAGGCAATCGAGGGGAGCGCCATGGACATCTTGAGCATCGAGCACCTCACAAAGGTCTACGGGACGGGGCCCGCCGCCGTGCGGGCACTCGACGACGTGAGCCTGACCATCGAGCCGGGCGAGTTCGTGGCCATCGTGGGCTCGTCCGGCTCGGGCAAGTCCACGCTCATGCACCTCATGGGCGGCGTGGACCGGCCCACCTCCGGCACGGTGCGCATGAACGGCGAGGACGTCTACAAGCGAACGGACGAGCAGCTCGCTGTCTTTCGCCGCCGCGAGGTGGGGCTGGTGTACCAGTTCTACAACCTCATCCCCGTGCTGGATGTTGAGGAGAACATCACGCTTCCGGTGCGCATGGACGGCCGCAAGGTGAACGAGCAGCGCCTGCACGCACTCGTCTCGTCCCTTGGCCTCAAGGGCTTTGAGCACCATCTGCCCAACCAGCTCTCGGGCGGCCAGCAGCAGCGTGTGGCCATTGGCCGGGCGCTCATGAACTCGCCGGCAATTGTGCTTGCGGACGAGCCAACCGGCAACCTGGACTCCAAGAACTCGGTCGAGATCATGCGGCTTCTGCGCTCGTCCAACCGCGACCTGCGGCAGACCCTCGTAGTGATCACGCACGACGAGGACGTGGCCCTCATGGCACCGCGCGTGATCGCCATCGAGGACGGGCGCATGGTCTCCGACGAGCGCAGGGGGTGAGCCACGTGGGCGTCTTCACGAGCTACACCCTGCGGTCGCTCCGCAAGAACCGCACGCGCACCGTGGTCACCGTAGTTGGCGTGATCCTCTCGACGGCCCTGCTCACAGGTGTGGTTGCCACCGCCACGAGCATTGCCGCGGCACTTCTCGGCCGCACCATAGAGACCGAGGGGTCCTGGCAGGTCTACGACGATCTCCAGCCGGCCGAGGCAGACTCGGCCCTTGGCCGGCTGACGACGGACGCAAACGTGACCGCCGCCATGGATTCCCAGGTCGCAGGCTTTGCCTCGTACGCGAGCGACGCCAACCTGAGCACCACGCTGCTCGCCATCCAGACCGCGCCACGGGTACTCCGCGGCAGCGAGAGCCAAGCGCGCGGCCTCACCGTGATGCCCACCGTGCGCTCCGGCCGCGAGCCAGAGGCCGCAAGCGAGGTCATGCTGCCCGTCACGTTCTCTGGCGTCACACTCACGGACGACGGCTCGGGCGCAAGCGCCACCAGCGACGGTCCCATCGATCTGGGGTCCACCATCACACTGCCCCTGGGAGCCGCGCTCGACGAGAACGGCCAGCTCAGCGCGCCCGCTGCCACTCGAAGCTACACCGTGGTGGGCTTCTACGTGCCGCAGCACTTTGAGAGAAACGACTTCACCGCCTTCGAGGAGGCGGGCACCACCGCGATTATCTCGGCAAACGACGTCTCGACCCCCATCTACACGCGCGCGTGGACGGATACGAACGGCCTCTCCACGCGTGACGCTATCAAGGGCTGGGCTGCACCCATCTTTGGCGAGGAGGACTACTACCTCCATGGGCGCCTGCTCGCGTTCCAGGGCATGGCCAGCTACGAGAGCACCACCATGGTGTCGCTGCGCGGGATGGTCGCCGTGGTTGGCGGGGTCATTGTGGTGGCCGCCATTGGAATGATCGGCAACTCCTTCTCGATTTCGGTTGCCGAGCGCACGCGCCAGTTTGGCCTGCTCTCCTCGCTGGGAGCGTCAAAGCGCCAGCTGAGAAGAACGGTGCTCATGGAGGCCGTGGCAATTGGCCTCGTGGGCATACCGGTGGGGCTTGCGGCAGGACTGGCCGGAGTTGCAGCAATGCTCAGCAGCTCAGCGCGGGCGTTTGACGCACTGCTGAGAAGCTCGCTCTCGGGGACCGCGCAGGGGATACCCCTGGTGATAAGCCCCGCCGTGGTGGCGGGCATGGCGGTGACGTCCTTCCTCGTGCTTCTCGCCAGCGCCTGGGCACCCGCGTGGCGCGCGAGCAGGGTCTCGGCAATCGACGCCATTCGCCAGCAGCAGGACGTGCGGCTCTCCAAGCACGCCGAACGCGCAATCGAGAAAGCCCAGGCCACCGGCATTGCGCCCAGAAAGCGGATGCTCGAGCGCATCGCGGGACTACCCGGCCTCCTGGCGAGCAGGAATCTCTCGCGCTCCAGCTCGCGGGGCCGCACCGTCGTGGTGTCGCTTGCGCTCTCGGTGGTGCTCATCGTGCTCTCCGGAGCCATCTCGCTCTACATGGGACGGACCATGGACATTGGCAACGACCTTGGCGCCACAAACCGCTCCGTCATCTCACTTACCGTCTACAACAGCCAAGAGGCCGACCAGGGCACCGTATCCAAGGCAACCCTGGGCCTTGTGCGAGACGTGCAGGGCATATCCGGCCAGGTAGATGGCCTCACGTCCAGCGCGCCCATCGTGAGCGGCGCCCTCGAGGCAACCCTTCCCGCGGGCAGCATCTCGGCCGAAGGCCGCACGTATCTCGCAGACTACAACGGCGACAACGAGAGCGCCGGTGCAGACGGTTCGTACGCAGGTCCCATGCTCGTCTCGTTTGTGGATGATGACACCTGGACCGCACTCTGCAAGAAAGCCGGCGCAAGCACCACGGCAGCGGACGGCACGAGCATGCCGGCACTCGCTCTCAACGTACTGGCGTGGATGGAATCGAGCAGCGTGAGAACGGTGGCCCCGTTCGGCTCGCCCACCAGCGCCACGGTCTACGAGTTGCGCGACCTGCAGTCGACCCTGCTCCTTGACTCGGGCGGCGGCGCTCTGGTCCAGACATGGGAGAACACGGGCAACGGAACAGGCGGAACGCAGAGCCGGACCAGCATCGAGGATGCAGTCGTGGACTCCGGCAGCATCACCTTTGTGGGCACGCTTGACTCGCTGCCAGAGCAGCTTGGCGACACGAGCCTTACGTCCTCCTCGATGCTCGCGATGGTGATGCCGCGCTCGGCGCTCGAGGCGCACCCCAATCTCTTCTCCGCGACAAGCGTCGTGGTGCCCTTCTCGCTTGACGAGGGCGCCGACCCCTTTGACACCGGCAACGCCCTTGAGGAGGCCGCCAACGCGACGATAAGCGGCAGCGCCACGGCATATGTGAACAACAACGTGGCCGAGAGGGAGTCGACCGACGCCGTTGTTGGCCTCTTCAAGCTCCTTGTGATGATCTTCTCGGTGGTGTGCCTGCTCATCGCCGTGGCCAACGTGTTCAACACGCTTTCCACGAGCATCATCCTTCGCACGCGCGAGTTTGCCGTGCTTCAGAGCGTGGGGCTGGGGCCCAAGGGGTTCCGCCGCATGCTGGTTGCCGAATGCGCGAGTTACGCTCTGCGCGGGCTGGGGTTTGGCCTGGTCTTCTCGGTGGGCGTGGTCTGGCTCTTCTGGACTGCGCTGAGTTCCAGCGTGGACCTCTCGTTCGAGCTGCCCTGGGGCTACGTGGCCGGGGCAGTTGCGGGCGTGGTAGCGGTGCTGGGGCTCTCCGTTGCCTACGCGCTGCGCCGCAGCCACGCGCTGAACATCGTGGAGGCGCTGCGCGCGGACGCAATCTGACCGGTTGCCCCAGGGCCACGGGTGCCGAGAGGACCCCGCGGCAGAAAAAAGCGCCCCGGCCTAAACCGGGGCGCGTGCTTGGGGCCTCGGCGAGGGACGGGTGCCGGCCCGACTGTTGGTTACAGCTAGTCGATGGAGACCTTGGTGACGTTGGCCTTCTCGGACTGCTTGGGGACGTTCACGGTAAGGACGCCGCCCTCAAGCTTGCCCGTGATGCCCGTGGTGGCGGCATCCTTCAGGAAGACGCCACGCGTAGCGCTCCATTCGCTAGTCTCCTTGTGGAGGTAGTTCTTGCCCTTCTCCTCGTCAGACTCCTTCTTGTCCACCGAGATGGAGAGCCTGCCCTCGTTGAGCTCGACGTCGACCTCGTCCTTCTTGACGCCCGGGAGTTCGGCGGTGACCACGTAGCTATCACCCGCGTCCTCGACGTTCATCTTGAAGGCAAGGTCACCGTCGGTGGTTGCCAGCGGAGCGAAGAAGTCATCAAACGCGCCGAACGGCCAGCTGGAAAGGGCCCTTGCGTACCTGTCATACGGAATCATGCTTGCCATGATGCTCAACTCCTTGAGACGAGCGGACGCCTCTTTGCGGCGCCCTTGGTGTTCGCTGGTATATGTTCCCGACATCCGATTTATTAAACGCACGAGAAAAGATTTTCTCAGTGTCTACGACTTAGATTTTGTTTCCACGCACGTCACCAACACAATGGACACGCTGCAGGTGGTTTGGAAACCATGCGTGCTCTATGATGTTGGCATTGCCGTGCAGACCGCAATCGGAGGCACGAACACATGAACAACTACAACGACCTGGACAACCCAGGCAACGTTTCTCCCCGCCCGCAGGCGGCGCCCGAGGGGTCGCACTTCTCCGCACAGGGCAATCCGCAGAGCCGGCGCGTGCCATCGCCTGACGAGACAGTCATGGCGGATTATTCTGGCAAGAATTCCCCCGCTGCCGGCTTTGACGAGACACCCGCACCCGAGCCGCGCGAGGCGACACCCAGGCCGCAGCGCTACACACGCGCGCGTACGCCGCACAAGACCGTTGCCCCTATCAGCGACTTCGACAACCAGGCAAATGCCGACGGCTTCGAGGGGTTCACGCACGACTCGGACTACGCCAACAGGGGCACGGTGCTCTCCGGACGCTCCTATCGCAAGTCTCGCTCAGAGATGCCACAGCTGCGCCGTGACCTCCACTATGGCCAGTACCTCGAGATCCCCAAGGGCCGTCGCGACATCTTTGCCTCACGCGAGCGCAAGATGCGCATCCGCTCGGTGGTCGCGCTTATCGCCGTCATTGTGGTGCTGTGCGTGATCGTGTTCTTCGTATGGCAGTACATGCAGGTCAACTGGGGCGCCACGAGCTAACCGGCGCGTAGCCGCCGGCCGCGCCGGTGCCGGCGTCGCACAACATGGCCGCGCTAGTCCCACGGGTCGCGCTCAAAGAGCGGCTCGGGGTGTGGCTGGCGGTCCGAATACGGGTCGTAGCCGTCGTCATCCTCGTTCTCCGCGCGAATAAAGGGTTGGTCAACGGGGTCGATCTTCTCGGCAGATGGCTTTGTTGCGGGCGCGGGCTTCGCCGCAGGCGCCAGTGACGGAGTCGCCTTCTTGTCCGCGCACGCGTCCTTGGGCGCGACGTTCCTCTCGTCCATGCACGTCACTTCCCGTAGTAGTTCGTGATGGCGATGTAGCTCGCCAGGTCGTTTCCGTAGTCGCTCAGGTCGATGCCGTCGTAGTGGCTCTTGGATGCAATGGTCACGACCACGTGCGTCGAGGACCCGTTGAGGCTCCCAATGAGGATGCTCCACACGTAGTTGCCCTGCTGGCCGTAGCCGCTGATGAACGAGAGTCCGGTCTTGTCGATGGTGCGCGTTGTCTGCGTCGTATCGGCGGTGCACGAGGAGACCAGGTTGCTCAGGCCGCAGGCGTCCATCACGGCCGAGATGCCGCTTGAGCTGATGGCCGCGCTCGACGAGACCGCCGAGGCAGAGGCCTGGAGCCGCACCCCACCCACGGCCTTCCCGGCCGTAAGCGAGCTGGTACCCGTACCGGCACCAAGGGCATCTGCGGACTCGGGGTAGTCCGTGATGGTGATGGTCGCCGTGCCGTCGGAATAGACCGCGTAGGCATTGCCGCTGGGGAACACGCCCGTGGACGAGACGGAATAGCCCTGCTTCGTGAGGTACGCGTCCAAGTCTGCGGGATCGATGTCAAAGTACTCGGCAAGGTGGTACGCATCCGTCAGCTTGGGCGACGGCACGTACAGGGTGACCGTGGAGCCCTCGGAGACCTCGGTGCCCGCCTCGGGCGAGGTCGAGACCACGGCATTCTCCTCACCCTTCTCGTCCGTGTACGAGACGGTGTGAGCGAGACCCGCCGCCTCGATGGCCTTCTCGGCATCAGAGAGCGTGAGACCAACCACGTCTGGCACCTTAAAGGGCTGCGCCACCGTGAGCGTGATCTGGTCTGACGAGACAAACGCCTTACCCTCGCCGGGATCCACCGCGAGCACTGTGCCCTCCGCCTCGCTGGAGTTCTGGTATGCAATGGAGATGTTCTCGGCACCCACGTTGTACAGGGCCGTCTTTGCGTCCGCCTGACTCAGCCCCACAACCGAGGATACCGTGCGCGCAACCGCCACGGTGATGGTCACCGAGAGGTCGTCACCCGTGCGCGTGCCTGCCACAGGGTCCATCGAGATGACCTTGCCCACGTTATCGTCGGAGAGGACCTCGTTGACGTTGACGGTGAAGCCAAGCGGCGAGAGGGTCGAGCGGGCTTCGGTCTCGGTCTTGCCCACCACGTCGGGCAGGGTCTTGCCGCCCCAGTACTCGTTCACGTAGGTGTACTTCACCACGAAGGCCGCTGCGGCGAGAAGCGCGACAACCACGAGGACCACGGCGAGCGGGTGCACGCGGCTGCGGTGCTTGTCGTTCGCCGTTACTGGTGAGTCGATGGCCATGGGCGCATAGGGGGTCACGCGCGTAAAGTCCGCGTCATTGATGGGAGCGTAGGGGTCGTCCATCGCGTCGATGCCGTCGGGACCCTCACCGGACGAGACGGCGTGGGGCACCACGATGGTGGACATATCGTCGCTCGCGGTGTCACCAGTACCCTCGGGCGATGGCAGCGCGGCAAGCTGGGTCGCGTTAGGGTCCGTAAGCACCGTGGCGTCGGGATCCGCAAGCCGCGTGGCATCCGGGTCCGCAAGCCGCGTGGCATCCGGGTCGTCGCGCTTTGCCCGCGTGGCTTCTCCCCCAAGCTCTGGATCATCCATGTCGCAACCTCCCCGGACCAACGGTGTCTGCTGAGCTGCTCTCCATTGTGCCCCAACAGGGAAAATCGCGCCGCGCAAACGCCGTTCGCGGAGCCGGCAGCCGCACACACAAAAAAGCGGCCCCGGAGCACTGGCTCCGGGGCCGCGCTAACGCCGTGACTTGCACCGCCGTTTGGCAGCGTCCTTCTCGCCCTATTCCACGGAGTCGGGCTCGACGGGCTCGTCGCCCGAGACGGACTCGGCCGCACCGGCGCTGGCCTCGGCAGCAACCGCCTCGGCCGCGCGACGGCGGCTCTCCTCGCTCGCCGCGTCATCGCGGGCAGCGAAGAGCCTGTCGTCGTCGCTAACGTCCACCTTCACGGTGTCGCCCTCGCCAACCTTGCCGTCGATGATGAGGTTGGCGACGTTGTCGACAACCTGGCGCTGAATCAGGCGCTTGAGCGGACGCGCGCCGTAGACGGGGTCAAGGCCGTCAAGGGCAAGCGACTGCCTGGCCTCGGGCGTAAGCTCGAGCGTGATGCGCTCGCGCGCCAGGCGAGCACGAACGTCCTTGAGCTGGATGTCCACGATCTTCTCGATATCGGAGGGGCCGAGCGCGTGGAAGACCACCACGTCGTCGATCCTGTTGAGGAACTCCGGCTTGAAGGTCTGACGCAGGGCGTCGTTGACCTTGCGCTGCAGCTCTTCCGGATCGCTCTGCGCGTTGGCGCCCGCAATGAACTGGCTGCCCACGTTGGACGTCATGATGATGATCGTGTTCTTGAAGCTCACGACGCGGCCCTGGCCATCGGTGAGGCGTCCGTCATCGAGCACCTGCAGCAGGATGTTGAAGACGTCGGGGTGCGCCTTCTCCATCTCGTCGAGCAGGATCACGCTGTACGGGTGCCTGCGCACGGCCTCGGTGAGCTGGCCGCCCTCGTCGTAGCCCACGTATCCCGGGGGTGCGCCAATGAGGCGCTGGACGCTGAACTTCTCCATGTACTCGGACATGTCGATGCGCACGAGCGCGCGCTCGTCGTCGAAGAGGCACTCAGCCAACGCCTTGGCCAGCTCGGTCTTGCCCACGCCCGTGGGGCCCAGGAAGAAGAAGCTGCCGATGGGCCTGTTGGGGTCCGAGAGACCCGCACGGCTGCGGCGCACGGCCGCGGCAACGGCCGAGACGGCCTCGTCCTGCCCCACGACGCGCTTGTGGAGCTCGGCCTCGAGGTTCTTGAGCTTGTCCATCTCGCCCTGCATCATCTTGGACACGGGCACGCCCGTCCACTCGGAGACCACGTCGGCGATCTCCTCGGACGTGACCTCCTCCTTGAGGATGCCGCCGGACTCCTGCTTCTGCGAGAGCGCCTCGGACGCGGCGTCATACTCGCGCTGGAGCGAGGGGATGGTCGAGTAGCGCAGCTCGGAGGCCTTGGCAAGGTCGCCGTCACGCGTGGCACGCTCCATCTCGCCCTTGGCGTCCTCGATCTGGGACTTGAGGTCCTGGACGTGGTCGATGGCCTGCTTCTCGTTCTGCCAGTTGGCCTTCATGCCGTCGAGCTTCTCGCGGGTGGTGGCTATCTCGCCGCGCAGCTTCTTGAGCCGCTCGCGCGATGCCTCGTCCTCCTCCTTCATGAGGGCCTGCTCCTCGATCTGCATCTGGGTGAGCTGGCGGTCGACGGCATCGATGTCTGCCGGCATGGAGTCAAGCTCCATGCGCAGGCGGCTTGCCGCCTCGTCCACGAGGTCGATGGCCTTGTCGGGCAGGAAGCGGTCAGAGATGTAGCGGTTGGAAAGATCTGCTGCCGAGACGAGCGCGGCGTCCGTGATGCGCACGCGGTGGTGCTGCTCGTACTTGTCCTTGATGCCGCGGAGAATCGAGATGGTCTCCTCGACGCTGGGCTCCGACACCATGACCGGCTGGAACCTGCGCGCAAGAGCCTGGTCCTTCTCGATGTACTTGCGGTACTCGTCGAGCGTCGTGGCGCCAATGGCGTGCAGCGCGCCGCGGGCCAGCGCAGGCTTCAGGATGTTGCCTGCGTCCATGGAGCCCTCGGTTGCGCCGGCACCCACGATAGTGTGCAGCTCATCGATGAACAGGATGATGCGCCCGTCGGACTTCTCGACCTCCTTGAGCACGGACTTCAGGCGGTCCCCACCAAGCAGCGCTCGATGAAGTTCAGCGGCCCTTTGTCGGCGGCTCACGCCGCCGAGTAATTAAAGAAGAGTGGGCTCTCTCGTTCCATGCCGAGGTCTGTGTGACAGAGGCGCGACTTGATCACTGCGGTCCACTCTCCAAGCAAAAGGAGCGGGTTGCGGCCTCTGCCCGCGAATGTGGCCTCATCAACTCGCTCTTCAAGGCTCATGATGTTACCTGCTACAACGGCAAGGTTCACAAGGCCCTCCCGGTTGACAAGGGTATTGACAGGCTCCGCGCTGAAAACAAGCTTCCTGCCGCCAAGTAGTAGGCTCAGTGCCCTCTAAGGGTGCCAAACTATGAACGCGATAGCCCTAGTGCAAATTGCTCCGGGGCTGTTCTTTTTTTTGAGTTTTGCGAAACGACGGTATGTTGGAATAGCTTCTCCTGCAGGCAAAGGCATGAGAAGTTGTCAGCTTTCGGAGGAGGACGTGTGTCAGGTCAAGTGCTGATGGAGAATGAGGATCGGTAAAAAAAGCACAAAAAATATCGAATTTTGTTACAAAAGCGACTAAAAGCGCGTCGACAATACAAATAACTAAAATATATGATTTATGCACAACAGACATCGAGCGGGCCCGCGAAGGTGTTTGACCGCATGCGAGACATGCGAACGAATGACTTCATTTTCTATTGATTGAGGAGACTTCCGCCATGCTGACCACCCGACAGATCGAGCTTGTCAAGGCCACTGTTCCCGTTCTTCGCGAACACGGCGTCGCGCTGACGACACACTTTTACAAGCGCATGCTGAGTCACAATCCCGAACTTCGCAACGTTTTCAATCAGGTTCACCAGGCTCGCGGCCACCAGCAGAAGGCGCTCGCCGGCGCCGTTCTGGCCTACGCGGAAAACATCGAAAATCCCGCCGTTCTTCTGCCCGCCGTCAAGTTCATCGCGTCGAAGCACGCCACAATCGGCATTCGCGCAGAGCACTATCCGATCGTCGGCAAGCATCTTCTTGCCTCCATCAAGGAGGTCCTCGGCGACGCCGCCTCCGACGAACTCATCGACGCTTGGGCCGCTGCCTACGGTCAGCTCGCCGATCTGCTGATCAAGGTCGAGGGCGACATCTACAAGGAACAGGCCAACACCGAAGGTGGCTGGTCCGGCTGGCGTCCGTTCATTGTGGAGGAGCGCGTTGAGGAAACGCCCGATGTCGTGAGCTTCTACCTGAAGCCTGCCGACGGCGGGATGGTGCCGGCCTACAAGCCCGGCCAGTTCGTCTCGGTGCGTGCCTATCTTCCGGAAGTGAAGCTCGTGCAGCCGCGCCAGTATTCGCTCTCCGCCGCGCCGCTCTGCAACAAGGGACTTCGGATCTCCGTCAAGCGCGTTGACGGGAAGGACGGCGTTCCGGCAGGCCTGATGTCCAACCATCTTCACAAGTGCCTCAAGGAAGGCGACACGATCGACGTCTCCGCGCCGACGGGCGAATTTTATCTTGCCGAAGGCGCGAATCCGGTCATTCTCGTAGCCGGCGGCATCGGCATCACGCCCATCTTTGCGATGCTCCAGCAGATTGCCGAGAAGACGCCCGAACGTCCCGTTACTTTCGTGCAGGTGGCCCGCACGGGCAGCGAACTCGCGTTGGTGAAGGAAGTTCGTGTCGAAGCCGCCAAGCTTAAGAACGCCTGCATGGCGACCTTCATCACGAAGCCCGACGAGGCCGACAAGCAGATCAAGTGCTCCTGCGTGAAGATCGGCGTTCGTCCGACTACTGAGGACATCAAGGCGCTGGCGCCCTCGGCCGACGCCGACGCGTACATCTGCGGTCCGACAGCCTTCATGAACGACATGCGCGCTGCGCTTGCCGAAGCCGGCGTGCCCAATGAACGGATCCATACGGAAGCCTTTGGCACGGGCAATCTGACCTGACGGGTCCTGAGGCTTCCTGAACAAACCTAATCCAGAGAGGTAGAAGAAGAGAAAGTTCAACCGACTCTTCTCTTCATCACGCTTGCGGGGATCTCGATCCGGGATTCCCGTTTTTTTCATGAAAAAGAGCTTCTTGGAAACTTCAAGAACAACGGGAGGGAGTATCGCGAAACTCAAGATCCCAGACCCGTATGGGACCATGATTTCATGATCAAGGAACTGGGGAAAGTGGCTCCATATGGGGTCTACGTGCTCAACGACAACACGGGGTTCGTCAACCTGAGCAAGTCAAGCGATACAAGTGAATTCGCGGTTGAAAGCATCCGAGCCTGGTGGTTGCAATACGGTCGCGTCAATTTTCCCAATGCTAAGAAGCTTTTCATTACCTGTGACGGAGGCAGGAGCAACGGGTGCCGAGTTCGCTTGTGGAAAGAACTGCTTGCGGTGTTTGCCGAAGAGACCGGCCTTGAAGTGATGGTCTGCCATTTTCCGCCCGGTACGTCAAAATGGAACAAGATCGAGCATCGTCTGTTCTGCTACACCAGTCGTAACAGGGAAGGCAAGCCTTTGATCGACATCCAGACCATGGTCAACTTTATCTCTAACACAACCACTAAGAACGGTTTGACTGTCGCCTGCCAAGTCGATCCCCGTGAGTACGAAAAAGGGAAAAAGATATCCGATGAGACCGTGGCTACTATTGACTTGGAGCCTATCGGAGAATTTGGCAAATGGAATTACAAGATCAGGGGGGCGCCTTCTTCCAACACCTAATTATTGTGTAACTGCTCCTTAGACATGACAGACAGTCTTCTCATCATTCTTCCGGACTTCCTGATCATCCTTCTCGTCATGCTTCTGGCGCGCCGGTTCGGATACGGTCGCGATTTCTGGAAAGGGTGTCACGACGGCGCAGACACTTGGCTCAATGGTGACGCTGCCGGCCTGGATTACGATGATTCTTGCCGACCTTGCAGGATGATGCTGTACAGGTTTCCTTTCTTGTATGATTATGTCATTTAAGCCTAATTTTTCTATTTCATCTATTTCTAAGAAGTCATGCACCTGAAGCGATATACGGACGTCGGTCTGAGAGTTCTAATGTTTCTGGCCAACCAGCCTGACCGCACCAAGACCTATTCGGTTCCCGAATTGTCTGAAAATCTGTGCTGGAACCAAAACCTTGTCATCAAGGTGGCTCACTTCATGGTCAAGTCCGGTTGGATCATTGCCGTTCGCGGCCGCAACGGCGGGATCATGTTGGCAGAGGGGGTAGACAAGCTACGCATCGGCGACATCGTCAGAGCCTTGGAGAATGACGAGCAGCTCGTCGACTGCGCCGATCCCAGGTGCCCGTTCATCGGCGGGTGCGTTCTCATGGAGGCTCTCAGGAATGCGCACGAGGCCTTCTACGAAGCGCTCAACAGGTACACCGTTGCGGATCTGCGCCATGGCTGCGAAGACAAGAGTGGCGCGCCCTTGATTGCCATGATGATGCCCGCCGGACGCTGACGAATTCCATCGGGTTCGCAATACCTGATCCGAATCTGTATGTGCAAGAACAATGTGGGCAACCATCGATTCGTCAATTTCGCACGCGCATTCGTGAAGTTGTAATCAGTGGCTATTCTCCTGAGGTGATATAGAAACAATGAGCTTCTGAAGTAGTTTGGATGAGCAGGATCGTACGTTTAAGGAAGCTCTTCAAAACCCCCATCTCTGAGCGATGGGGGAAGCAGTTTTGTTTATATTGAGGACTCCAGACCAGACGCTGAAAAGCGTCGAAAGTTCCCATGAACGTTAGGCGTTCGATTTTTCCGAATGTTGATGAAATAACTCGATATGTGCCTGCAAATTAGGCAAATCCCATCTTCAAGAGTCAGCTCGCCCCTATGGCGCTCGAGACGAAGCGCGAACCAGAGTCTCAGGGTTGATCAGCAAGGCAGCTTTGGCGGAGCACACCATTTGCGCAAGCGGTAGCAGTTGTATAGTGCAAACAACGTTTGCGCTCGACTGTGATTTTTCGCCAATCCGCGATAACGAACCTTGGCATAGCCATAATTTCTCTTCAGCCAGAGGAATCTCCACTCAATCGAGCATCGCACCGATGCTTTCGCATGCCCCAAATGCCGGCTCGAAGATCCACGGGAACGATGGCGATCGTCACTCGATAGTCGGCAAAGTCGAGCTTCATTGCGCCGCCCCCTGCTGCTTGAGGAGATCCATGACAAATCGCTCGGGATCGGCAGACTCGAACTCGACGTGCGTACCGTTGGGCATGCTCAGACGAACCGTGCGGGAAGGAGCGGGTTCGTCAAGGTAAGGGAAGTCAGGAACTACCTGGAGCGTCTCGGAGGTAAAAGAGGCAACCTGTACAACTTCGGAAGATGAACTGCCGGCGGGATTATGAAGTTGCCCGCTTGCTGCCAGATTCTCCAGGAGCCGAAGAGATGAATAGAACACGCCAAGCGGCGGACACTTGCGGGAGGAAATCAGGGTGGGAAGGCACTGGCGATAGAACTCTCGCTTGCTTAAGCCGGCCTCGAGGTAGGCCGTCCAGATTTCAACCCAGTCGAGAGTAATGGTGTGGGAAGACTGCATGGGGATTCACATGGAATGGGAGCTGAACCTGAGCATTCTCTTACATCCCCCATGTTGAGCGTCTTACCCCATAGGGAGCTTACAGACCATCGTGCGCTTTCCGCTTTTTGCTCGGTACCTGAAAACGAAATATCTGCTATTTCCAGCAACACGGAAATAGAGACCGACTGCGCCGCCGACCGCAGTAAAACCCTCACGACCAATGAGCGAAACTTCTCTGGCGGACAATGGAGTTATTGACTTGTGCATTTAGGGTATACAAGGTCAAAATTCTGTATACCCACTTGTATACCATAAAACGGTAGATCGGCATAGTTAGCCGTAGAGGATCGTAGAGACCCCTGAAATGAAAAACGCCTGCAAAGCAGGCGCATCGTAGAGGACCGTAGACGGTCGTAGAGAATCCCATGGTGGAGAGGAGGAGGATCGAACTCCCGACCTCTGCATTGCGAACGCAGCGCTCTCCCAGCTGAGCTACCCCCCCTTGGAACCTTTCGGATACCTGTGCTTCGACGTGCGATGCACAGGTATTACATTATGCACCGTTTCCGTCCGGCTTGGTATACCGTGAATACGGTACCCTTATTTTTTCCATCGGCCGCAACGGAGTACCACTCGATAGCCGTCAGGGTCCTCGTAAGTGGCTGTGCCTTCGTCGGCATAGAGCTGGGGAGGCGTCACCTGCTGGAAGCCCGCCTCAAAGAGCGCCTTGAGACGCTTCTGCCAATATTCGCCCTCGGGAATGCAGAAGACCAGGAAGTGCTCGGGCGTCGGAGCAGGCGGCACCACGGACTCGTCGCGACGGGCCGTGAATTCGAACTGGTAGGGCCAGTCTCGGTGACCGAGAATCACGCCGTCCCATCCCTGCTGATTGTCAAAGCGGTCAAGAACTTCAAAGCCGAGCCCGTCGACGTAGAACGACAGAATGGCTTCAAGATGGTTGGTCGGACGGGAAAGTCTGAGTTTCGGCTGTGCATCCATGGGAAGACTCCTAAAAGCTGAACTTCTTCATTATCGGACAGGCCGGGTTGAAATGCCATTAACCCTAGGGATAGTTAGAATGGAATATTGTCGGCCCTACGGTCATCCCGCAGTCTTCAGGAAACACGCATGACTCCCGCTCTTCGATTTCTTTCCGCCGCCATTACGACGGCCTCGCCCGATGAAGCCTCGGGCTCCCTCTTCATCGCCGGCGTCTTTCTGAACCTTAAAGTCGTCTAAAGCCCCCACGAATTACTTCACGCCCAACATCTTGAGAAAGAGCTGGTCGCGTCTCGTCGTTTCCGTTGTCCATTTGGATGCACTGGCATTCCCCGTTGCAGCGACGTAGTCGACACAACGGAACCAGTCCAAAATTTGAATGAGCGAGTGCTGATTGAGCCAAGCGAGCAGCTTTGCTTCGAGACTCAACTCCTCCTTCGTCTTTCCCTCGGTTTCTTTTTCGGAGAGCGCCTTCTTCACATCAAGGATTCTCTTCGCAAGGAAGCAGTGGTAGCCCAGACCAACGAATTGGGCAAATTGCCTGCCGTACAGATTCTCGGGATACCACGTCCTCGGCTTTCGCCCATCAAAACTGTCCTTGTACGTAGCGAAAAGCTCTTCGATCTTTTCACGGGAACGGTATGCCTTCAGCGCGTCGAAGGGATCCTTGATTTCATTGCTCACAAGGACGAAATACCCCCAATAGCGCTTTGCTTCCTCGATCCCGTCCATTTTGAAGTCGACCTTGACGCCTTTGGCCGTACGTTTCACCGTGAGGTAGCTGTCGATTTGTTTCTGGGCAGCCGGCCGAAATTCCTCGACGCCGTCCTCCAGATCCTTCTTGAGTGAGAAAAGGCTCTCGCGAAGCCTGCGCTCCTGAATCGGAGCAGCCTCCGGTTTGTGAAATACATGGACGTACAGGCGTCGCGTAAACGATTCCGTCTCCCCGGCTTCGAAATTCCCGCGCGTGCGTTTTCGCACGATGCTGAACCCGTGCTGCCTGCGGCGCATGACGCCGCTGACATCGACGTCAAACGGGCAGACGTTCCTGAAGTGCCCGAGCTCTTCGCGTGCGGCGTCGATTTCCGAGCGAACCCACTTGTCGGTACTGTTGGCGAGCATCAAGAACTTCGTGTGCTCGCGGGCAAAATGCGTCATGTTGTCCTGACTGTAGAACCCGTTGTCGGCCACGATGACCGGCGACGCCAGATCGAGCATGTCAAGCTGCCGAAGCGCATTGGCGAGCGAGATCTTGTCAGGGATGTTCCCGGGCTGCTTGCTGAAAGCGACGGGCTGACGATTTTCCACAGAGTACAGCACGAGAAGCTTGATCGTATCAAGCCCGTCCCCATCCTTGTTGAATCCCTGACGCGCTTCAATTTGATTCTTCGAATACGTCGAGAAAGTCGTGGTGTCCAACGCCAGATTCAAACCCGTCGACGAGACTCTTTGTCCACGGCACTGAAAATACGACTGCACTCCAGATTCATTTCGACCAACCGAGGCGAACAGCTTGCCGTAAACATCCTGAGTGATGGGGTGTCCGTACGGTAGCGGATTCATTACTTGCCATGATTCCATGCGCGGCAACGTGTCACCGTCAGTCGCGACCCAGTACCGAGCGATCGAACTCAACTTGAGGGCGTCGCCGATCTCGAAGCTCCTCTGGAGATCCGCATCAATACCGGATTCATGACCTGCCCACTCGAGGATTTTTTGAAGTCCGACATGGGTGCGGACGGCCTGGACGGGTGCCTCGATAACTTCGGAACGCTTCTTT
>OKSF01000099.1_pt1 | contig 73235 bp, 79 predicted proteins | sample 1606061 | NCBI WGS metagenome assembly OKSF01 (sample SAMEA3541567, study PRJEB24748) | human gut metagenome | biome: human gut; feature: human-associated habitat; material: faeces | place: China | collected 2012
GCTTGAGATAGTTCAATTAGATCAGACTCTTTTCTATTTAAATTACTTACAACTTTTATTAACTAAAACGATTTAACTAGCACCACGCGTATAATTAATGAATATTTCAAAAACTGTATTGGCGTTATACCAAACAATTATTGGTGAAAAACAGAAACGCTTAATTAAGACAGCAGATGCTTATTTGGACATTAACTACGGTGATAAAGTTTATCAGATAATTGATCAAGTTAAGGAACGTAATATTCCGATTTTGTCTTTTGGGGATACAGCAGATCAAAACAATACTTACTCAAACTACACTGTTTTTGTCAATGATCAAGTTGACGAGATGGTGGATAAAATTAATGAAATCATCAATAACCAAAATAAATAAAATTATCTTTTGCATTTTACAGCAAAGCTTGCTATAATAATTAACTGTAAATTCTACCTAAGACTCGGGTGGCATGACGCCTCAAAATCCCGCCGAGGCCAGAAGATGATGAAGATTTTTATGCTCCATGTCTTTCGGCATGGAGCTTTTGCTTTTTTAAGGCCTTATAGAATTTATCAATGTGATCATGGAGGTGAAATAATTTGAGTAAAGCTGCTATTGCTGAAAAAGAAAAGTTCGTTGATGCATTTGCTGAAGAACTTAAAGCTGCTAAGGCAATCTTGGTAATTAACTACCTTGGTTTGACTGTTGAAGAAGTTACTAACATGCGTAAGGAACTTCGTGATAACGATGTTAAGATGAAGGTTATCAAGAACACCTACTTAAGACGTGCTGCTGCTAAGGCTGGTATCGAAGGTCTTGATGATACTTTTGTTGGACCAACTGCTGTTATCTACACTGATAACGCTGATGACGTTACTGAACCTGCACGTATCGTTTCTAAGTACGAAGATGACTTTGATGTTATCGAAATTAAGGGTGGTATGCTTGAAGGTAAGTTGACTTCTAAGGATGAAATCAAGGAACTTGCTGCTATCCCAGGCCGCGAAGGTTTGCTTTCAATGCTTGTTTCTGTATTACAAGCTCCTGTACGCGACTTCGCATATGCTGTTAAGGCTGTTGCTGAATCTAAGGATGAAGACTCAGCTGAATAATAAAGAAATTTATATTTAATATCTAAATTCTAATTTTTCGGAGGATACTTAAATGGCTTTAGATACTGATAAGATTATTGAAGAATTGAAGGGTGCTACCATCCTTGAATTGAACGACCTTGTAAAGGCTATTGAAGACGAATTTGACGTTACTGCTGCTGCTCCAGTTGCTGCTGCAGGTGCTGCAGACGCAGGTGCTGCTAAGTCAGAATTCGACGTTGAATTGACTGAAGCAGGTCAAGAAAAGGTTAAGGTTATTAAGGCAGTTCGTGACATTACTGGTCTTGGCCTTAAGGACTCAAAGGACCTTGTTGATGGTGCTCCTAAGAACGTTAAGGAAGGCGTTTCTGAAGACGAAGCTAACGACATCAAGGCTAAGCTTGAAGAAGTTGGTGCTACTGTAACCCTTAAATAGTTACAGCCCAACTGGGCAACTATGAATAAGCTCTTTGCTATGTGCGAAGAGCTTATTTTTTTGTATAATTAAATTTATGATGAAAGATATAGAAAGAAGACTAACGCCATATCAATGGGTAATGGCCATTTTAGCTATTATTTCGATTTTTTTGATTATTTTAGATTTTGCTGCGGTTATTAATATTGATGAACCGACTAGTAAATGGTTCTGGATCAATAGTGCAATTGTAGTATATTTTGCAATTGATTATTTTCGTGACTTATATGCAGCAGAAGACAAGAAACTATATTTCAAAACTCACATTTATGACTTGCTGAGTATTATTCCAATGGGGTTATTGTTTATCAGCTTAAATATTTTTAATTTATCTGGGCTGGTATCAGATTTGCGGCTTTTGCGTTTGATTCGATTAGCTGGTTTGATGGGAAAATTACGTAATATTTTTCATACTAATGGCCTACTCTATGTAATCTTTTTTACAATTACATTTTTGTTGGTAGGAGCGGAAGCATTCGCAATCACTGAACATGTAACGCTGGATACTGCTTTTTGGTGGGTCATTTCAACAGCTTCTACTGTCGGTTATGATGCAATTTTTGGCAAAACAATTCCACCGCATAGTATTGTAGGAAAATTCGTTACATTAGTAATGATGCTTTTAGGAATTGGAATAGTTGGTATGTTAACGTCATCGATTACTTCGTATTTGATGAGGAGAACGAATGGCGCGAATACGTTAAAAACGCATGATAATATTCAATTAATTTTGAAAAAGCTTGATAATTTAGAAAAGCAAAACAAGGATTTGGCTGATCAAAACAAAAAGATGCAAGCACAGATTAATGAATTGAAAGATGTACAGAATACAACGGAGCTGCATAAGATAAAAGAATGGTTTGAGAAAAAGAAAGGTTAGTTAAAATGAGTGAAGAAAAAATCAAATGTATTTTGCGACTGATCCTACTGCCAAGCATGATCAACATGTTGTTGATTATCATGTGGATAATATTGATTTGAAATTCACAACAGACGCAGGTGTCTTTTCTAAAATGAGGGTTGATTATGGCTCAGGCGTATTGATCAAGGCAATGAAAGATGTTGTTTTTCCTAAGGATAATATCTTGGATGTTGGTACCGGTTATGGTCCGATTGGTTTATTTGCGGCTAAGTTTTGGCCTGATCAAACTGTAGATATGGTTGATGTAAATGAGCGTGGATTAAGCTTGGCAAAGCAGAATGCACAAGTTAATCACATAGATAATGTAAATATCTATTCCTCTGATTGTTATGAACATGTGGATAATGATAAAAAGTTTGGTCTAATATTAACAAATCCGCCTATTAGAGCAGGAAAAAAAGTGGTTAATGAGATTTTACTGGGAGCAAATGAGCATTTGGTTAATGGCGGTATCTTATTAGTAGTTATTCAGAAAAAGCAGGGAGAACCTAGTGCGCGTAAGCTGATGACCAATACATATGGTAATCGTGAAATTTTAACAAGAGATAAAGGCTATTATATCTTAAAATCAACTAAGAAATAACTAAATAAAAAATGCTTGAAAGTACTATTAAATAAGCATTAGACTTTATAAAAGTGCTTTCAAAACTGGATTTATCCTCGTATAATAATCTTGTAAATATCAAGAGTATGTGAAGAGGATAATTATTATGAAAAAGGCTTGGAAATACATTGTTGCAGTATTGATTGTAATTGTTGGTGTGTTTATGTTAGGTATGATTTCCGGTGATAACGAGACTGCTGCTCCAGCTGGAATTGCTGCATTATACTTGATCTTGTCAGGAATCTTTTTCTACCACAACTTTAGAAATCGTAACATTGGACCATTGTAAAAAGTAAGCAGCTAGTCGCAAATAGCTGCTTTTTTGATACAATAAATAAAAACGATGAATTGAGAAGTGATAAAATGCTGTCTGGCGAAGATAAAAGGAAATACATGCAATTAGCCATTGACCAGGCAAAAGAAGCTGAAAAGCAAGGAGAGGTGCCGATAGGGGCAGTTGTTGTTAATCCTGATGGCCGCGTAGTTGGTACTGGATATAACAGGCGTGAACTTGATGAAGATGCTACCCAACATGCAGAAATGATTGCGATTAAAGAAGCTTGCAGTAAGTTAGGCATGTGGCGCTTAATTGACTGCAGCTTATTCGTGACTTTGGAACCATGCCCGATGTGTGCAGGGGCAATTATTAATTCTAGAATAAAAGACGTTTATTTCGGTGCACTTGATCCAAAAGCCGGAGCTTGTGGATCAGTTGTGGATTTATTTAGCGTAGAAAAATTTAATCATCATCCGCATGCAATTCGTGGACTGTATCGTGATCAATGTGCACAAATGCTAAAAGATTTTTTCAGAGCGATTCGTGAGAAACAAAAAGCAGCTAAATTAGCTCAAAAAGAAGTATAAAATCAGTAATTTTTAAAACAAGATGCTGGTAATATTTACTGAAATACGTTAACATAGTTGTTGGGCAATGTTTGACCTCTGAATTGTGTCAGGACCGGAAGGTAGCAGCACTAAGGTTGTTCAGGCATGTGCCTTTTTTGTTAGAATATTAACAGCTCTTAGCTCTTCGAGAGCTAGGAGCTTTTTTACTTAGGAAAGAGAATTTATGGCTTATCAAGCGCTATATCGTAAGTGGCGGCCGCGGACTTTTGACAGTGTGATTGGTCAAGAAGCGATTACCGATACCTTAAAAAATGCGATTAAACGTGGTAAGGTTTCCCATGCGTTTCTTTTCGCAGGACCCCGCGGAACTGGTAAAACATCTTGTGCTAAGATTTTTGCTAAGGCATTGAATTGTACTAATTTGCAAGATGGTGAACCATGCAATGAGTGTGCTAACTGTATTGCAGCTGATCAAGGTTCAATGTCAGATATCATGGAAATTGATGCCGCTTCAAATAATGGGGTTGATGAAATTCGTGAAATTCGCGATAAGGTAAAATATGCTCCAACGGAAGGTAAATACAAGGTATATATCATCGACGAAGTTCATATGTTGTCGATGGGAGCTTTTAATGCTTTGCTGAAGACATTAGAAGAGCCACCAGAGCATGTAGTATTTATTTTAGCAACGACTGAATTGCAAAAAGTGCCTGCGACAATTATTTCTAGAACGCAGCGCTATAATTTTAAGCGAATTTCCAAAGAAGACCTTGAGAAGAGAATGAAATACATTCTTGATCAAGAAAATATTAAATATGAAGATAAAGCTTTAGCAGTCATTGCTCAAGTAGCCGATGGTGGGATGCGGGATGCTCTTAGCATTTTGGATCAACTGTTGAGTTACGAGAAGGAAAGCGTCAACTATGATGATGCTTTGCAGATTACAGGCTTTGCAGATCGAGAAAATATTGAAAAAATTCTTTTAGCTTTGTTAAATCAGGATGCAGGTCAAGCCTTGCAGTTTACACAAGATGAGTTGGCTAAAGGAGCTAGTTCAAAAAACATTTTAGATGAAATCATCGATCTAACTACTAAGAGTTTATTAATCGTCAAAACCGATGAAAATAAACAGGAAACTTTTTTAACAAAAGACTTTATTGAAAAAATAAAGAGCGTTTCTACAGATAGTTATTATCGATTGATTAATTTGGCTAATAATGCCTTGAATGATTTACGCTATACTAATCAGCAACAGATACCACTGGAAGTGTTCTTAGTAGAAGCAAGTAGTCCTGCACCAGTGCAGACAAGCGCTGCCCCAGCTAAGACAACACCAGCTCAACCTGCACAAGGGAATACTGATTTGCAGGCTGAACTAGCAGCGCTGAAGAAGCAAGTCGTTGATTTAACACAAAAACTTAGTGAAGTATCCAATAAGCCAAGTTTATCAACAAATCAGGTATTTCACTTGGATACTGCGGTACCTAAAGTGGCTCCTAAGCCTGCTGTTAAACCAAAAGAGAAGCAAACTAAAAAGCCGGTTAGAAAAGTCAAAAAAACTACGGCAGAAAATCGCAAACAAGTATATCATGTTCTTGAAAATGCTACTCGAAACGATTTAGAGACAATTAAGAATGTCTGGCCTGATTTACAATCTGTTTTAGCTGTCTCTGAAAAAGCACTGCTTGATGTATTAGAACCAGTGGCTGCTAGTCCTGAACAAGTTGTCATGAAATGCAAATATACTTTATGGTTTGAAAATGCGAGCGCAGATAATGATCTGTTAGGGCGCTTAACGGACTATATTGAAAAGTTTGCTAAACATTCTTACGGCATTGTTTTGGTGCCAGATAACGATTGGCTGGCAGTTAGAAAAGAATTTGTTGAAAGCCATAAGGATGAGCTACTTGCTAAGAAAAAGCAACAGATTGAGATTCAAGAAGAAAAGTCAGATGAACCAGAAGTTGATCCAGAAGTGATTAATAAGGCAAAGGATCTTTTTGGGGATGCAGTCAATATTAAAGACTAAAGTACTATGAGCAATGATTATAATATTAAAGTTTTAAATAAAGAAACAACATTACAGATCTTACTAGAAGATCATAATTCTTTGATTCGTTTTGGAGATGGAGAATTAGATTTAATTAGAGGAGCAAGTATTCCGTATCAAGATTATCAACCGGAATTAGCTGGTTCGCTAAAAGAGCTCCTGTTAGAAGGCAGCAATCGCCGTTTATTAGTAGGATTATCTGATGTTTTTGAAAAGTTAGATCGCTATAATGATTATTGCCGTAATTTTTATCAAAATAGTTTCTTCCCGAATAATCATGACTTGTTAAGAGAAGTTGAATTGCAATACAATGTATACGTTTCTACTTTCTTTTCACGGCCATATATTGATTTAGTAGATAAAAGTCACGCTAAAGATTATTTTGCTAAAATGAAACAGCTTTGGCAGGATCATGATCTTTTAATTGTAGAAGGTAAATATAGTCGCTCAGGCGAAGGCATGACTTGTTTTCTAATGCTAGATCAATTAGTAGACTCATTTGTCCGCCAACTAATGCATATAGTCGCAAAAAAGTTATTGAAGATGAAATTATTAAAAATGCAGCTAATAGGTTGATTTTACTGATGTTAGGTCCTACTGCAAAAGTGATTGTGGCTGATTTGATAGCTCAGCTTAATAATCAAATGATTGATATAGGGCACATCGATTCAGAATATGAATGGATGAAAATGGGCGTAACTAATAAGGTGAATATACCGCATAAGCATACTGCTGAGTTTAATTTTGATGATAAACAAGTTAAACTAGAGAAAGACGACAATTTTGATAAGCAGATTATTAGTATAATAGAATAATAAAGGAGAAAAATTATGAGTAGAAGACCTAATTTTGGTGGTATGGGCATGGGCGGCATGAACATGCAACAAATGATGAAGCAAGCTAAGAAGTTGCAAGCACAAATGGCAGAAGAGCAGGAAAACATTACTGCTCAAGAATTTACTGGTAAGTCTGCCGATGATTTAGTAGTAGCTACCTTTACTGGTGACCGCAAGTTGAAGGACATCAAGATTGATAAGGAAGCAATTGATCCAGACGACCCAGATATGTTACAAGATTTGGTAATTGATGCGGTTAACAAGGGCTTGGCCAAAATTGATGAGGCAACTCAGGCAAGCTTAGGTAAATACACGAAAGGTTTGATGTAATTGCAATATCCATTACCAATTGCTCATTTAATTGATGCTTATATGAAGCTACCTGGAATCGGTGAAAAAACGGCGACTCGGTTGGCTTTTTATACGATGGATATGCCTGATCAGGATGTCGATGATTTTGCTAAGTCTTTAGTTCAAGTAAAAAAAGACATTCATCAATGTCCGATCTGTGGCAATATTACCGAAAAAGATGTCTGTGATATTTGCTCTAATCCTAATCGCGATCAAACAACTATTATGGTAGTTGAACAACCAAAGGATTTGATGGCTTTTGAGGAAATGGGCGAATATGACGGACTTTATCACGTGCTTCATGGTGTTCTTTCACCAATGGATGGAATTGGACCAGAAGAGATCAATATCAAGTCTTTAATTACGCGTTTGCAAAAAAATGATGCTGTTAAAGAAGTGATTTTGGCGCTTAATTCAACTCCAGAAGGCGAATCAACTGCGATGTATATCAGCAAATTAATTAAGCCAGCTGGTATTAAGGTAACCAGATTGGCCGCTGGTTTGTCAGTTGGTAGTGACATTGAATATGCTAATTCCATTACTTTAAAGCGCGCAGTGCAAGGAAGAACGGCATTATAATGGCTAATAAAAAGCAAGCAAAGATCAAAGCAATGGGTGATCAAAAGTTGGTAGCCGAGATTGAAAAGCTACAAAATCAAATTGCATTAGAGCAAGATCTCGATCAAACAACTTTAGATTTATCCGAAGATAATTATGTGCAAAATCGAATCTTAAAGGCAAAGTATACTTTTTTGTATAATGAAGCTCGTCATCGAGGCACAAGATTTAGTGGTATTACTAATGCTATTACCCAGTAGAAAAAGACCGAATATTGGTCTTTTTTTATTTTGAATAAATAAAAAATAGTAGGACTGTTAATCTCTATGAAACTTCTGTAGAATAGACATATGGAGGATTTTATGAGAGGTTATTTTGTTAGTTTTGAAGGCCCTGATGGCGCCGGGAAAAGTACAGTTTTAAAAGAAGTATTGAACCAAATTGGTTCAGAGCTTAAGACACAATATCTTGTGACGCGTGAACCAGGCGGTTCAAAAATTGCAGAAAAAATTCGCGACATTATTTTAGATCCTGCTAACGACAAGATGGACAATAAGACCGAAGCGCTTTTATATGCTGCATCACGTAGTCAGCATGTGGAGGAGATTATTCGTCCAGCTTTAAAGGAAGGCAAAGTCGTATTTTCAGATCGCTATGTCGATAGTTCTTTAGCTTATCAAGGAGCGGGACGTGATTTAGGAATTCAGGAAGTTAAGCAAATTAATGATTTTGCAACGGATAAATTAGATCCTGATCTTACTTTTTTCTTAGATCTTGATCCTGAAGTAGGGTTAAAACGAATTGAAAAGCTGCGTCCGGGTCAGGAAGATCGTTTGGAACAAGAGAATCTTGCCTTTCATAAAAAGGTTTATGCCGGTTTTCTCAAGGTAAAAGAGACGTATCCTGAACGCTTCGTAACTGTTGATGCTACGCAGCCAATTGATCAGGTAGTTGCTCAAGTTATTGCAACATTAAAGCAAAGAATGCCAGAGTTATTTTAAGGATTGATTTAGATGAAGTTAGTAATTGCAATTGTGCAAAAAGAAGACTCTAATGATTTACAACGGGCCTTTGTTCAAAATGATTTTCGTGCTACTAAGTTAGCAACTTCAGGTGGTTTTTTAAGTCAAGGAAATACCACCTTTTTAGTAGGTTGTGATGACAATAAAGTAGACGATGTATTAAAGATTATTAAGGAACAGTCCCGAGCAAGAGAGGAAATTGCAACACCACATATGGTTTCAACTGGGTATGAAATTACACAGCCTTTGAAAGTGACAGTTGGTGGTGCAACTTGTTTTGTTGTTCCAGTTGATGAGTTTAAACGCTTCTGATGATTGATCTTAGTAATGTTGGGAAAAAGCAAACCCAATTTTTAAAAAGAGTATATGACCAAAAAAAGTTAGCTCATAGTTATCTTTTTGTTGATAGCGATGAGGTACGGGCATTGAATACTGCATACTGGCTAGCTTGTTTGTTTAATTGTACTGGTGAAAATAAGCCGGATGGCAGCTGTCAAAATTGTCGGCAAATTTTGTCAGGTAACCACCCAGATGTATTGCTAGTAGCGCCTGATGGAAAACAGACTCTAGGGATTGATCAAATTCGTCCCTTAAAAGAAGAATTAGCCAAAAGCCCAGTTGAAAGTACTCGCCGTTTCTTCTTTATTAATGAAGCACAAAAGTTAACTTTAGCTGCAGCAAACGGTTTATTAAACTTACTAGAAGAACCAGTAGCGCCAGTAGTTACGATTTTGATTACTAACAATAGTGATCAGATTTTACCAACGGTGCGTTCACGGACCCAGATCATTAATTTTGACAATGGTGAGAGGGCTAGTGGTAGGACTGCAGTCTTACTGGAGAATGGTTTTTCAAAAGCAGAGATTGAGGAACTGGGTAATCTTGATAAATGGAATCAGGCAATTAAATATTTTTATCAAGAAATGCTGGAACACAACAGCTTAGCACTTGTCAGTGCACATAAGCTAGCTGCTGATGCTAAGCTAGTGTCAGAGCAGGGTTACATCTTGCTTCAGTTAAAATTATTGGCCGAGCAAGATTTGCGTAATCCTGCTAAAAGAATAATGGCGGCGACAATGCTTAAGAATTTAATTGAAATAGACAAAATGCGTTTGAGTAACGTAAATTTACAAAATGCGTTAGATTATCTCGCCTTAAAATGGAAGTAGGTGTTTAGATTGGATCCATATTCAAAACTGAAAAAGATTGAAGAAACAACAGAAAATATGACCAAGACGATTGCCAGCTTGGAAAATGATATTTTAGAAACATTAAAAGAAAACACGGAGTTGAAGGTAGAAAATCAATTACTCCATGAGAAGCTGGACAAGTTAACGGCAAATCAGCCTGCACCTGAGACTAAAACGCAGAGTGGCTTGGAATCATTGAAGAAGATTTATGATTCAGGGTATCACATTTGCAATATGTACTATGGCTCGCATCGTGATCCAAGTGCAGATTGTATGTTTTGTCTTGATATTTTGGACAATTTTGGCGAAAAAAAGGGCAAGAAAAAGGACGGTAGATAATGAAACGTCAAAGCAGTTATGCAAAAGATGAAGGAAAGCTTTATTTAGTGCCAACTCCGATTGGTAACTTGGAAGATATTACTATTCGTGCTAAAAAAGTTTTAACCGATGCAGATTATGTAGCCGCAGAAGATACAAGAACTAGTGGGATTTTACTGGAAAAAATTGGGGTTCATAATAAAATGATCTCTTTTCATAAGTATAATTCCAAAGAGCGGGCGCCGGAATTGATCAAGTTGATGAAGGAAGGGGCTGTGATTGCCGAGATTAGTGATGCGGGGATGCCAGTGATTTCTGATCCAGGTTATGTGTTGGTGCAAGAATGCATTAAGCATGATATTCCGGTTGTACCACTTCCTGGTCCAAATGCTTTTTCAACTGCTTTGATTGCTTCCGGTTTTAATCAGCCATTTACTTATTATGGCTTTTTACCAAGAAAATCGTCGGAACAGAAGACATATTTTGCACAGATGCGCGATAATAGAGCAACATCAATTTTTTATGAAGCCCCGCACCGTCTAGCAAAAACCCTCAAAACATTGGCTAGTGTGCTACCAAAAGATCGTCAAATTGTTGCTGCACGTGAATTGACCAAAATCCACGAAGAGTTTATCCGGGGTAGTGTGGAAGAAGTCACGAATTACTTCAGTGAGAATGCTCCACGCGGGGAATTTGTGATTCTAGTTTCACCTAATACAGAAGCGCCTCAGCAACTATCTTGGACAGAATTAATTGACTTAGTTAATGACTTGGTTGAAAAAGGTGAATCCAAGAAAGATGCAATTAAACAGGTAGCCAAGCAGCATCATGTTTCTAAGAATGAATTGTATGATCAATATCACCAGGATTAATTATGAAGTATACCGAAGAATATCAAATTGAATTTAAAGATTGTGACGAAAATCGGCGTTTAAAATTACCAGCACTAGTTGAGTTAATGATGCAGGTTTCTGAGCATCAATTAAGTCAAGGCGGTGCAGGGACCGATGATTTGGTTAAGCGCGGTCTCGGCTGGGTCGTAACGCAATATCATTTTGAGATTAGTGACCTACCTAAACCCGGTGATCAAGTTATCTTGAGTACTGAAGCTAGTGGCTATAACCGCTTTTTTGAATATCGTGATTTTGGCGTTAGTACGGCAGACGGCAAGCCATTAGTAACTGTAAAAAGTCAGTGGGTAATGCTTGACTTGAAGAAACGGCATATGGTGCCAGCCGATACTAAAATAATGGAAGATTGGGGTGCACCACTACTTAAAAAGATGCCGCGTTTTCCACGTTTGCGTGCGCGCGACAATTATGAACATATTCGTCCGTATCGCGCACGCTATGATGATTTGGATACCAATCATCATGTAACTAATAGTCATTATTTCAGTTGGTTTGTTGATATGTTGGATCGTAACTTTTTAAAAGAACATATCGTTACAGCAATTGATATTAAATTTGATAAAGAAGTTCATTATGGTGAGAGTATAAATTCTTGCATGGACTTGGTTCAAGATGATATTGTTACTACATATCATGCAATTGAAGCAGAAGATGGGACAGTTAAGGCCGTCTGTGAATTAAGTTGGCGTAAGATATAGTAATAACATGACGCTATTAGTCATGCTTTTTTTAATTAGGAGGAATCGGTTAAATGAATACAAGAAAAATTTTACGAACGGATTTACAGCAACTAGTCTTTTTAGGTATTGTTGTTGCAATGAAAATTATTCTAAGTCAATTTTCTTTTGGTCCAGTCATGGTTAAAGTAGGACTGGGGTTCATTGGGAGTGTGCTATTAGGATATCTCTTTGGTCCGCTCTGGGGAACAATTGGCGGTGGAATTAGTGATTTAATTTCATCTGCACTTTTTGGCAATCAAGGTGGCTTTTTCATTGGTTTTACTTTAACAGCAATGGCAGGCCCATTTATCTACGCCCTGTTTTTATATAATAAGCCAGTTAAAATTTGGCGGATTATTGCTTCTACTATTCTGGTGACTGTAATTGTCAATATTGGCATGAATACCTTATGGCTACATATTATGTATGGTATGAATTTCAATGCGGCTTTGATCCAACGTTTACCTAAGGAGACGATCGTTCCTTGGATTCAAATGGTTATCAGCTACTTTGTTTTACAAGCCGTTTCTCGTGTTAAAATAAAAAAGTGATTTAAAGCGAAAAGAGAAAAATGTATAAAATGAAAATTTTAAGTGTTTCGACAGCTACTAATCATTTGAGCGTGGCCTTGAATGATGGTCAACAAATTATTGTTGAGAAAAATGAACGAGATGAGCGTAATCATAGCGAACATCTTGATCCTTTGATTGATGAAATCTTAAAAGATAATGATTTAAGCTTAAAAGATGTTGATCGTTTTGCAGTTGCTATTGGGCCAGGTTCTTATACTGGACTAAGAATTGGAATCACTACTGTTAAGATGTTTGCCAGCATTTTAGATAAAGAGGTTGTAGGAATCTCAACTTTACAAGCTTTGGCTAAAGGCGTTCAAGAAGACGCTTTGGTAATTACTGGTTTAGATGCAAGAAATGACAATTATTTTGCGGCCGGTTATTTAAGCGGTGCTGTACCAGAGAATGTCATTCCAGACGGTCATTACAATATCGACGTTTTAATTAAGGCGATTCAAGATTATGCGGCCAAGCATGAAGTTAAGAAAATTGTTTTTGTGGGCTCAGGTCTTGAAAAGCAAGATGAAAAATTTAAAGCTTTGAATATTCCATATGTTTATGGAACTGAAGAAGAGAATGTCATCCATGCTGGGCTAATTGGACAATTAGCTGAAAATGCGGTTCCAGTTGATCCAGATAAATTATTGCCACGTTACTTGCGTCGAACTCAGGCTGAAGTAGACTGGCATAAAAAGACAGGCAAACCATTCGAGCCAGATAGTCATTATGTTGAAGAAGTTTAATCAATTTTTCCATCAACAGTTAAATCGGATTGATATGAGTTTTACCCCGTTTATTGCGAATGTAAACGGTAAGAGACTACAAATTATGCAAGCTACAGATGACAATATTCCTGACCTGCTTGTATTAGAGGAGCAAGTTTATTCAGGTCGGACACCGTGGAATAAGTTTTCATTTGAGCGAGAACTAGAGAAGCGGCATAATTGTCTTTATTTGGTAGTGTATTATGAATCGATGCTAGTTGCATTTATTGGTGCGCGTTTTACTCCAGAAGAGACGCATATTACTAATATTGCAGTAGCGCCGGCTTTTCAAAATATGCATATTGGTCGTTACTTAATGCAATTGATTATTGATCGGGCGCGTGAAAATGACAGTGATTGCGTTAGTCTAGAGGTAAGAGTAGATAATGAGATTGCCCAAAAGCTATATCGTTCCTTAGGTTTTGAAGGTACCTTCATTCGTAAAAACTATTACCATGATACTCATACCGATGCTATGAACATGGTTTTATGGTTAAAACCACATCAGATTAAAAGAAAGAAGTTTACGTTTTGAGTGAAAAAAAAGATGTTCGCATTTTAGCTTATGAGAGTTCTTGTGATGAAACTTCCACTGCTGTCATTAAAAATGGGCGTGAGATTGAAAGCTTAATCGTAGCAACGCAGATTAAGAGTCATCAACGCTTTGGTGGTGTAGTCCCTGAAGTTGCTAGTCGTCATCATATTGAAGTGGTTAGTCAGATTACTAAAGAAGCTTTGGCTGAAGCTGATTGTACTTGGAAAGATATCGATGCAATTGCTGTGACTTATGGCCCTGGCTTAGTTGGTGCTCTTTTAATTGGTGTAAGTGCAGCTAAGGCTGCTTCAATGGCAACGGGTATTCCTTTGATTGGTGTTGATCATATTATGGGGCACATTATGGCAGCTCAACTAAAAGATGAGATTGAATATCCAGCTCTTGCATTACAGGTTTCAGGTGGACATACTGAAATAGTTTTACTTAAGGATCCAGTTCATTTTGAAATTATCGGTGATACTCGTGATGATGCTGCTGGCGAAGCATACGATAAGATTGGTCGTGTTCTTGGGGTAAACTATCCAGCAGGTAAAACTATCGATGCCTGGGCTCATGAAGGCAAGGATACCTTTAACTTCCCACGAGCAATGATGGAAGATGATGACTATGACTTCTCATTCTCAGGACTCAAGTCAGCTTTTATTAACACTTGTCATCATGCTGATCAGATTCATGAAAAGTTGAATAAGTATGATCTGGCTGCAAGTTTTCAAGCAGCAGTAATTGATGTTTTGGCTCATAAAACAATTCGCGCAATTAAGCAATATAAGCCCAAGACCTTTATCATGGGTGGTGGGGTAGCTGCCAACCATGGCTTACGTGATCGCATGAGTGCAGAAATTGCTAAACTACCTAAGGCAGATCAACCAAAGGTGATTTTACCAGATATCAAGCTTTGTGGTGATAACGCTGCGATGATTGGTGCTGCTGCATATAATCTTTATAATGATAATCAATTTGCGGATTTGACTTTGAATGCTGATCCATCACTTGAATTGCCATATGCTAAGAGCATGTTGAATTAAATAGAATAACTTTTTAAATCAAATACCTAGAACGATTATTTCTAGGTATTTTTTTCTACTAAGGCATGGTCCTTAGGATCTTTTAAATCTAAGGCGATTGATTCCTTGCCTGCGTTACAAATTCTAAAGTATTCGCTAGAACCATCTGCGATATATGGCCCCATGTGACACGTGTCATCGCCTGTTTTTCTTTCGATATGAATTACCCGGGCACCACTATCTGCGAGCATTCTGGTACAAGTAGGGCCTGAGAGGACGTGGGTAAAGTCAATAACGAGCATCCCGCTTAAAGGATAAGGTTTGTTTTTATCTAAATGACTGTTTTTTGCTTCTAGCTCAGCATAATTAGGTTCTGTCATAGTTGTACGCTTTCTATTTTAAAAAGAAAAAGCTGTTCGAAGTGAACAGCTTTTTGATGAGAATAAATTAATTATTCACCCTTGATAACTTCAGTACGTGGATTCTTAGGACCTTGAGCCTTAGAAATTACGCCTTCTTCAGTCAATTTTTCGATTTGATCTGGATCATAACCAAGTGAAGCTAAAATTTCCTTGTTGTTTTCACCAAGATCTGGAGCACGCTTGTAGTTAGAAAGTGAGAATGGCAAACCAATAGTCTTGAACTTACCACGGTTACCACCTTGGTCGATGGTTACGATAGTACCATCCTTGTTCAAGTCCGGGCCATTTTCAATTTCGTGCCAGTCAAGAACTGGACCTACAGGAATACCAGCAGCACCAAGCTTCTTAGTTAATTCATACTTGTCGTATTGCTTAGTGTAGTTTTCAATTAATGGGTAAATTTCTTCCTTGTGTAATTGACGGTTGTGCCAGCCATCAAAGCGAGGATTAGTAATCCATTCTGGGTGGACCCATAGTGTTGGCAATTGCTGCCCAGCTCTTGTCACTGTTTTGGATAACGATGTAAACATAAGCGTTAGGATTAGTTTCCCAACCTTTAGCCTTGTAAGTCCGACCGATAACTTGGCCACCTTCAGTGTTCTCAGCACGAGGAATTGCCTTGCCCCATTTCCAGTTAGGGTAAACAGCGTAGTGAGGAAGGGCACCTAAGTTGTCTAACATGATTTGGTTACGCAACTTGATACGGCAGAGGTTCAATACAGCGTCTTGCATTGACTGGTAAACAAAAGTACCTTCACTGGTGTGTTCACGTTGAAGAAGGGCAGCTAAGATACCAATAGTAAGGTGCATCCCTGGGTTTGAGTCACCTAAAGTAGCAGCTGATTGAGTAGGAACGTTGGCTTTGCCTTCGTTCCAACCAGTAGCAGAAGCAGCACCACCAGCAGATTGAGCAACTGGTTCAAAGGCCTTAACGTTTTCAAAACGTGAATCTTCATTGAAGCCCTTCAATGATGCATAGATCAATCTTGGGTTCAAAGCGTGAAGCTTTTCCCAACCAAAACCGTTACGATCAGCTGAACCTGGTGCAATGTTTTCAACAAAGACATCAGCCTTCTTAGCCAAGTCGTACATAATCTTTTTACCTTCATCAGTCTTGATGTTCAAAGTCAAAGACTTCTTGTTGGCGTTTAATTGCAAGTAGTAAAGACTCCATGAATCTTGAATATCAAGTAATTCATTTCTAGTAGGATCCCCAGTGTTAGTACGTTCAATCTTAATAACTTCAGCACCAAGCCATGCTAAAAGTTGAGTACATGATGGACCTTATTGAACTTGTGTCCAGTCAACAACTTTAATACCTTTTAAAGGTGCATATTCATTTTCTTCAGTCGTGATTAATTGTCCTTATCTTCAAGTTGTGCTAAATCTAATTCTGGGTTTAAGTTACCAATGTGACCAGATTCCTTACCCATTGATTCAGGAATTTGAGCATCAATAATTGAAGGATTACCTGATTCGTAGGCCTTTTCAAGAGCATCTTTCATTTCAGCGTAGTTACTTACACGGTAGCTGTCACCACCAAAGGCCTTAGCGATTTCAGCATAGTGAGCATTGTGGCTTAAAACAGTAGGTCCTAATTGGTCTTTAACTGGGTTACGGTCACCATTGTAGATACCACCATTGTTAATGATGACAACGGTAACAGGTAAGTGGTAACGGCAGATAGTTTCCACTTCCATTCCATCAAAACCAAAGGCTGAGTCACCATGAAGTGAGATGACTTTCTTACCAGTTTCAACAGCTGCAGCAATGGCATAACCTAAGCCGACACCCATTACGCCCCAAGTACCAGTATCAAGACGGTGACGAGGTTTTTGCATGCTGATTAAGTTACGACCGATGTCCAAAGTGTTGGCACCTTCACTTACGATGTAAGTATCTGGATGCTTTTGCATTAAGTCATTGATTGGTTCAATCGCACTGTAAAAGCCTAAAGTTGGCTTAGCTTCTGAGGCAGCAATTCTTTTGGCAAATTTTTCATTGTTAGCTTCACAAGCATTCTTAATTGAATCTAGCCAGTCTTGAGGGGCCTTAACGTCAGCTTTTTCAAGGGCTGCGTTTAGTTTTTGCAAAACAGAGGTAATGTCACCTTGTAATGGGGCATCGATCTTTCTGTTTGAGTCAAATTCAGTAGCGTCAATATCGACTTGAACAAACTTAGCGTCTTCATTAAACAATGGAGCCTCACCATTTGAAAGCATTCAATTAAGCCGAGAACCGATTAATAAGACTACATCGGCTTGACCTAAAGTAAATGAACGAGCTGAAGCAGCTGATGATGGTGAGTCATCTGGTACAACGCCTTTAGCCATTGACATCGGCAAAAATGGAATACCAGTCTTAGTAACTAATTCTCTGACTTCTGCTTCACTTCTAGCATAAGCTGAGCCCTTACCTAGGATAATAGCAGGGTGTTTAGCGTTTTTTAATAATTCAACAGCACGTTCAATTGCGTCATCTAATGGCAATTGCTTTGGAGCTGGATCAACTACTTCATAGATATGAGCGTCTGACTTTTGTGCAACTGTGTCGGCAACTGTTGCAGCAGGAAGGTCAAGGTAAACACCACCAGGCCGACCGCTCATAGCGGTTCTAACGGCACGAGCAACTGCTAAGCCCATGTCTTCAGCACGTTCAACACGATAAGCTGCTTTACATAAAGGTTTAGCAACATTGTATTGATCAAGTCCTTCATAGTCTCCACGGTCGAGGTCGATGATATGACGATCTGATGAACCTGAGATCATAATCATTGGGAAGCAATTCTTAGTGGCTTCTGCTAAAGCAGTTAAACCATTTAAGAAACCAGGAGCAGAAACTGTTAAGGCTACACCAGGCTTGCCGGTAAGAAAACCAGCAGCAGCGGCTGCGTCTACAGCTGCATCTTCTCTTCTAAATTCATAAAACTTCATACCCTTTAATTCAGCTAAACGGGCAAAGTCAGTAACTGGATGCCGACAACACCATACATGTTGTTTAAACCGTTTGCTTGTAAAGCACCGATTAAAAGTGCAGCACCAGTAAGTGATACATCTTGTGTCACGAAAAAAATTCTTTCAAAAAATCCCCAAATGCTTATGTTTATGCATTTCAAAACCAAGATACACCTCTTGAATTGTATATACAGGCATAATTGAATAATAAGGTACGTTATTTTAATATACGTATATAAAAATAAGCAAGTCCTAATATATTAGAACTTACTTATTATACTTTTATTCAAAATTGTCCATTTCTTCGATTGCCTTTTCCCAGGCAGAATTTGCTTCATCTAATTTCTGTTGTACATCAGAAAGCTGTTCTTGCAGTGGCCCCAATTTATCAAAGCTTGAAGCAATTTCTGGATTGGCCATTTCGGTTTGGATTTCTTGCTCTCGTTCTTCAAGCTGTTCAATTTGTTTTTCTGCATTATCAATTGCACGCTGCAACTTTCTCTTTTGAGAATCACGTTGCTTTTGCTCTTGGTAAGAAAGTTTTTGCTGGCTAATTTGTTTGCTTGGCTCGACTTCTGGCTCAGCGGCACTATTTTCAGCCATAGCTGCTTGTTTTGCCTTCTCATCAAGATAATAAGAATAATTGCCATCGTAGACTTTAGCATGCCCATCGCGAACTAAAACAATCTTATTAGCTAGTTGATTAATAAAGTAACGGTCGTGGGAAACAAAGAGCAGGGTACCATCAAAGTCTTTTAAAGCTTTTTCCAGTACTTCTTTTGCTTCGATATCTAAGTGGTTAGTTGGTTCATCCATCAGTAAGAAGTTATCATGCTCAAGTGATAAAACAGTTAAAGTTAACCGTGCTTTTTGTCCACCAGATAGTTGACCTACGGTCTTATCAATGTCTTTAGCTGTGAATAAAAAGCTGGCTAAGATTGACCGTACATCGCGTTCAGGCATGGTTTTGTGACGATCCCAAACAGTATCCAATACAGTCTTAGATGGATCTAGTCCTTGTAATTCTTGGTCGTAATAACCAATCTCAAGGGATGCGCCATACTTAATTGAGCCACTCTTGGGCGTTAATTGCTTCATAATAGTCTTAAGCAGGGTAGATTTACCGATTCCATTTGGTCCAATGATCGCGACGCGATCTCCTTTATTAATCTGGAAGGAAATATCTTTAACCATGGTTTTATCGGGATAACCAATCGTCAAATCGTTGAAAATTAATACTTCCTTGCCAGAAGGATGATCGCTTGAAAAATGAATCCGTACCTTATTTTTATGTTTAGGTGGAGTAATCCGCTCAATTTTTTCTAGTTTTTTACGCCGACTTTGTGCACGCTTAGTGGTAGTTGCTCGAACCAAGTTTTTTTGGATAAATTCTTCATCTTTTTTGATTTCAGCTTGTTGCTTTTCATAAGCGGCTTCTTGGTCCTTATCACGTTGCTCGCGCTGCATGACATAGGCTGAATAGTTGCCCTTAAAAGCAGTTAATTTACCAAATTCTAGTTCAAAAATTTGGGTTGCTAAATGATCTAAGAAATATTGGTCGTGGGATACTACTAGTATTGCGCCACTATAGTTCTTTAAAAATCCTTCTAGCCAGTCAAGCGTATCTAAGTCTAAGTAGTTAGTCGGTTCGTCCAATAGTAAAAGGGCAGGTTTGCGCAAAAGCAACTTAACAAAAGCTAACCGTGTTTTTTCACCACCGGATAAACTACCAATCTTTTTCTGCCAAGTACCTTCAGGAAACTTAAATCCATTTAAGATACTCTTGATATCAGATTGATAAGTATAACCGCCTTTTTGTTCAAAGTTGAATTGCTTTTGATCGTATTGCTTAAGCAATTCTTGATCTTCAGGATGATCTGCAATTTTTTCTTGTAGTTGGACTAAGCTTTTTCCTTCCCTTATTAAAGGAGCGAAAACGGTTTCCATTTCATCCCAAATGGTTTTATTTTCATCTAATGCATTTTCCTGAGCGATATAACCAACATCAATGCCTTTATTAACTGTAAATTCGCCGTGAGTTGGTTCTTGCTCACCTGTCATTATTTTTAACAGGGTAGTCTTACCAACCCCGTTAGGACCAACTAAGCCGATTCTGGCATTGGAATCGATTGAAAAATTAACATTTTTGAATAATGTGTTGGCCCCAAATTGTTGTTCTAAATCGTGTCCTTGTGCAATAATCATAATTTTTCACCTAACCACTATTCTACCATATAGCGCAAATTGTTTGTTTTTAAGTTAAATATGTGAAAAAATGATGATTTGTGAAAAAGATACTTGCATAAGTACTATCATAGCAGGTATGATAGTAGTGCTTGATTGTACATTCACAAACATTTAAGTTTGGAGGGTTCCTATATGGAAAAAATAAAAATCCCAAAAGCAACGGCAAAAAGATTACCATTATATTACCGTTATTTGATTATTTTAAATGAAGAAGGCAAAGATAAGGTTTCTTCAACTGAGCTGTCAGAGGCAGTTCAAGTAGATAGTGCTTCAATTAGAAGAGACTTTTCATATTTTGGTGCGTTGGGAAAACGTGGCTATGGATATGATGTAAAGAATTTATTGAGCTTCTTCAAGAAAATTTTGAATCAAGATACTTTAACTAATGTTGCTTTAATAGGTGTAGGTAATCTGGGACGGGCGCTGCTTAATTACAACTTTAAGCGCAGTAATAATATTCGAATTTCCTGTGCTTTTGATATCAATAAGGAGATTACTGGTCGTATCTTAAGTGGTGTCCCTGTTTATGATATGGACGACTTAAAGCAACAACTAAGTGATCAACAGATTACAATTGCAATTTTGACAGTTCCTTCAACAGCTGCTCAGAAAACTACAGATGAAATGGTTGATGCGGGTGTAAAGGGAATTATGAACTTTACTCCGATTCGTTTATCAGCTCCAGCTGATGTGCGAGTACAAAATGTAGACTTAGCAACCGAATTGCAAACGCTGATCTATTTCTTAGATAGTGATAAGGAAGATAAAGAAAATTAACAGAGGTATGAATTATCTTTGAAATCATTCATTTACGATTCATTTACGGTTGGGTCGTATTTGAATGATTTTTTTATAATGAAAATAAGAGGCAAAATTACAATGAGAATAGGTTCAGCTTTAAAAAAAGAGAGATTACGCATGGGATTGACTCAAGATGAAATGATCCAAGGAATTATTAAAAAGAGTCATTATTCAAAAGTCGAGCGAAATTTAGAAGGGATTTCTGCTGATAGTTTATTTGAAATTCTGTTTGCTCACAATATTGATATTGATAATTTCCTAGATCAAATAAAGGATGAATATAGGTCAGTTGAAGGCAAAAAAGCAATAAAGCTAAATCAAGAGGTTATAAAAGCTTTTAATGAATCTGCTACTAATAAAATGCAAGAAAAATTACATGATATTTTGCAATTAAAGGGTCAAACTATTTTTAAATATAGAGCTATTGTTTCTGTAGCTATTCTTAGTGGACAACTGAATTTATTGAGCCCTGATCTTAAAAAGCAAATTTTTTTGCAGTTTGCAAAGTATGATAACTGGTTTGAAAATGTGGATGCTTTACGCCTGCTTGCTAATTGCCTGCCTATTTTTAAGATAGAGCAATTGGACAACGTTATTAACCAACTACTTAGGCATTATTCTAAAAACAGAAGCTATTCAGAAAGAATGATCGAACGGATTGCCATTATTTGTAATAATTACCTATACTATTGCTTTTATTCCAATGTCGAGGGGAAGAATATTAGTGCTTGTCTAAAGTTTTTAAGTAATTTAGATTGTAGTTATCATTTTCTTTTTTATCATATTGCGGGAAAGTTTTATCTCCACTTATTTAAAGATGAAAAGAATGAAGCTAGAAAAATTAAAAAGCAGTTGATCTATTATGGATATAAGAATTTAGTAAGTTCATGGAGGACGTAGTTTAGTAAGACGAAACTTTTGCAACAAATTTAATATTTGGAGTAATAATTAGATTATCGTTAAAAAAGCGAGATGATAAATTTGATTTGGGAATTACCTATTATTGTAAATTGATTTTTTATAAAAGGAAAGAAAGTGAAAAAAATGAGACTTGAAGAAGAAGTTGAATTTGGCCCGTACAATAAGCCAAATACTTGTAATTGTACTACAGCTTGTTAGGCTGTGATTTACAAAAGACTGATGAAATATGTTCAATGTCTTAATTTAATGATATTGAGATGTATTATCAGTCTTTTTTACTTATAATGGAGAAAATAATGGAGAAATTAAAAACTAATCTGGGATTTTTAGGAAATAAGAAGGATAGAATTTATGTTAATATTCCAGGTATTGACAGTGATCTCTTAACTATTCGGGTAGATAATTATAAGAAAGCTTTTAAATATTTAACAGATATATCAATTAATGGCAAAAATCAAATAACAGATTCGATTTCAAAATCATATAATCAATTTTTGGCAAAGCAGAATTTACTTTATTTAGACTATGATATTCAAAAGGAAAAGAATGTTAGAGCACTAAATTTCTTTAATAATATTTCACCGCTACCTAGTCGATATTCTATACAAGATAAATTTAAAAATTATACTATTGCAATTATAGGATTAGGGACACTTGGTACTTCATTGTTACAGTACCTTATTCAATTAGGAATAAAAAATTTTGTATTAATAGATGGTGATAAAGTTGAGAAAAAGAATATTAGTCATCAAAGGTTTTATTCACTAGTAGATATTGGCAAAGCTAAGGTTAGTGTTTTAAAGGAAAAGCTTCCAACTATTTGTGAAAATATTAATGTAGTAGCTTGTAATAAATATTTATCCGAGAATAATTTATTTTCAAAAATAATTGACAAGAAACTGAATGCTGTATTTTGTGCTTTTGATAATGCTAATTCAGATATTTTAAGAGACATTTTTGATTACTGCCATGAAAAAAATATTATTCCATATATTGCGGGATATAAACGAGAAAGTGTTACAGCACAATTACTTTCGACTAGATCTATTAAAAGTCTTATTACTGAGAGTGATCAATATGACATTATAAAAGAAAATTCTGGTGTAGGGTATTTAGGAGATATGGCTGCCATTTTATTAATAAGATTATGGCTACAAAGTATAGTTTCTTCTGCTGATTATGGTTGGGATTATTTAGAGTATAATTTGTTTTCTAATAAGCAGAGTTTAGTAGATAATAATGTACTGAATTATTATAAAATAGAAAGAAATACTACCTCTAATTTCTTTGATAAATATATTTTAAATCCTTATATTGATAAATTATATAGTGAATATTTGAGAACATCACAAAATCAGTATAAATTTGAAATAAGTACATTGTTGAAAAAGTTTAAAAAGAAAAATAACTTTGTAGAAAATACTGAGGAAAGACAATATGAAAAAATGTTGGACCACCTTACTATTTCATACAAAGATAAAATATATTCTATACAAGAATTTTATTATAAGGTCTTAGCAGAGAATCAGGTGCCTTTAAAAAAGTATAAAGAATTTTATCAGAAGTTATATAAGGTAAAAAGTAATGCACTAAATGTTTTAAAAGAGAAGCAGAAAAGGATTGCAAAAAAATACAGAAAATCTATTTCTAACTCTATTGAAGAAATCATTGATCCAATTGTAATCAATTTAAACGAATTATATTTTGAAAACAATAAGGTGGATTTTATTAAGTATAACCTAAATTATAAGTATAATTATAAAATGTCATTAAATGATCAAATAGAAAAAATTTGCCGTCTTGATAATTTTTTACCAGGTTACGAAATGACACAACATATTAAATATTTGTTTGATCATAATTTTATTGATATTTCAAGAAATAATAAAAATTCTTTTACTATATTAAATCAAAGACAATTTGATATGAATACAGTTATTTCTTTTAAAAATGATATTTCAGGGCTTCTTAATATGGCACATGAAGTTGGCTTAAATTATTTCTCTTCATTTGTGTTAGATAAAAAAATAGTCGATAATTTCTCATCCTATACAAGGGAACTTTTTTCTTTTATGAATGAGATACTTATTTTATATAGTAGTAAAAATTGGAAAAGAAAGATTAGTTATAGAGAATTATTAGAATATTTATATAGACAGATTTCTAATCCATATTCAATTGATTTATATGAAGAAGGTATTTTTACAAGCAAAAACACCTTAGATTGGACTAGTATACTTTCTATTAGACGAAGTATCACACATAGGTTGAATCCTAATATTAAGTTTACTAATTTTGATGTAACTAACCTAAATATTGTCACAAATTTTGGAATTCTTTTTTCGGAGAGAAAATTGTATCTCTATCCAGAAATGTATTTAATAGCTTTCTTTTTAGTTCAAAAGTTTCTAGAAGAACCATTATTATATGAAAAGTTTATAAATTATTTGAGTCAATCGAATGACTTAGAATATAATACGATATTAAATAAGGTATATGGAGAAACAGTGCAAGGAGCAATCAAAAAGGGTGGAAAAGCATTACTCTCTTTTTTAAGGAACTATGGTGTAGATAATGGCAATTAAAATAGCTAAACCAATAACCACATTGATGTTTATTTTTCTTGCAATAATTCGGTCATGTCAAACGCTTTTCATTGCTTGGGTAGTAAAATTACTAATTAATTTTGCTACAGGTAAAAGTAGTGGTTTACTAAATATCGTTCTTTTAAGCACTTTTGGATTGTTCTTCTTTTTACTGTTTGATCTCTTGTATGAAAAGGTATATTCCAAGTTAATATTGGAAATAAACATGAAGATAAAATCTAGGGCAGCATTATGTTTAATCTTCAATCCAGATGTTGCAAAAGATGTTGATACTTCATTTCTAACAAATGATCTTAAGCAAATTGAAATAAATAAAATCGCTTCAGAGTTGGAAATTATCACAAATATTATTCAGTTGACTTTAGCATTGATTTTTGCGTTATACAATTCTGCTTTGCTGACTATTATATTTCTTTTTGCATCTTTTATTCCAGGAATTTCACAGCGTTTATTTGGTATTCCAATTGAAAAAAGTTCAGAAAAATGGGAGCAAAAAAACAGTAATTACACAGAAATTGTAAAAGAAACACAAAATATTTCTGAGACAGCCCGGCTATATAATTCACGACAGAATATTTGGAATAGGTTTAGATCCGCAGCTTTTCGAATGGAAGAATCATTATTTAGGTTAAACTGTTTGCGTGGCTTTTCAAATGAAACAGTAGAATTACTTGCTTATGCTTTTAGCATGCTGATTCCTACTGCAGTTGGCGTGCTTTTAGTAAAAGAAAATAGTGTTACCTTAGGAACATTAATGATGATTAGTACCTTATCTAATAGTTTTGTCAATCCATCAATTTCAATTTTCTATTCGTTAAACAATATCAAGACAACCAAGCCAATGTGGGATAAGTTTACTAAGTTAAATGTAGTAACAAGTAAAAATAATCGCTTACCGTTTGGAAAATTCTCCGGGTTGACCTTGAAAAACGTATATGTTGAATTAGGAAATCATTCAATTATTAATAATCTTAGTTTAAATATTAAACAAGGTGAAAAGGTGCTATTAATGGCACCATCTGGTTGGGGTAAAACTACATTATTAAAGACTTTATTAGGCATAATTCCAATCAAAAAAGGAAAATACTTATTAAATGGTAATGATGCCGAAAAAGAAAAAAGTGAAATTCATTTATATTTTAGTTGTATTAATCAACAACCTAAATTATTAAATGATACGATTCTATATAATATAACTTTAGGAAATAAAATTTCAGATCATCAGTTAAAAAACATAGTTAATATTTCAGGGCTCGATACTCTTATTCAAGAGAAAGGTTTGAACTATATTATAGGACAAGATGGAAAGAGGTTGTCTGGAGGTCAGAAACAAAGAATTGAGATTGCCAGAGCATTGTACTTTGATCGATCAATTATTATTGCGGATGAAGCAACTTCAGCGTTGGACAATAGGCTTTCTCAGGAAATTCATGATGCATTGACTAACATTAAAGGTAAAACTATTATTGAGGTAGCACACAAGATATCTGATAATGAAAAAAAGCAGTTCGATAGAATAATCGAACTAGATAAACTGAATTAATTGGCTATATAGAGCAAAAAGGGAGTAGGTTATGCTACTCCCTTTTTTGTATGTGTGTCGGGCATGGAATTCATCTAGTTCAATGAAAGTTTGTACCACGGGTAGTTGTCACCAAGTGTAGTGAACCACAAGCTGGTAACGGTGACGTTATGAGTGAAGAAAGTGGCTAGCGAGTTTTCCGAGCCTACGTATAGAAACCTGGTCAGGCCAAATGGCGAATAAGACTGCCATTCAAGTCGAAGTCCCAAAGACAAACGTAAAGCCAAGACGGTAAACCAGGAGGCAGTGGAAAGCAAAAGATGAATGCCTTACCCCGAGAGATCTTGCGGATAGGCAAGCCGAGCAAGCTTTAATATCAGCGATCGTAAGCCTGGTCGAAAAAGGTTAATCACGAGAAGTCAGCTGAGGTCATAGTAGCGAAGAGGGTCTTGTAATGAGACTGGATGCGAAGGACCTAATGTTTGTAAGAGCATATCCCGCTATAAGCAATGTTCAGACAGTCCGAATAAGAGGATAGCCTAGCACAAAGAGAACGTAGCTCTTTGATGGTGAAAGCAATTGGGATAATTCTGAATAAATCTACAAGTAGAATGGAGATATCACGAGATGAAATTAATTGAACAGATTCTGAGTCAAAGCAATCTCAAAGAAGCGATTCGCAGAGTCAAAATCAATAAAGGCGCCCCTGGCGTGGACCGAAAGAGTGTTGATGAGCTTGATGCCTATTTTAAGAAGCATCAAACCGAAATCAAAGCCTCAATCATGGAAATGAAGTATCGCCCACAGCCAGTCAAACGGGTTTATATTCCCAAAGCCAACGGCAAGAAGCGGCCTTTAGGAATACCCACGGTCGTAGACCGGGTAATCCAACAGGCAGTAGCTCAGGTGCTGATGAAGATCTATGATCCTCATTTTAGTGAGCATAGCTATGGCTTTAGACCTAAACGCAGTGCCCATGATGCCATTGAGCAAGTCTTGGAGTACTTGGATGAAGGTTATCAATGGATAATTGATTTAGACATTGAGAAATACTTTGACACGGTCAATCATGACAAGTTAATTTCAATAGTAAGAGAACGGGTAAATGACAAAACCACCCTCCATTTGATTCGAGCCTTCCTTAAAGCTGGAGTCATGGAAGATGGTTTGGTTAAGCCTAACAAGCTTGGCGTACCACAAGGCGGACCGCTTTCGCCAATCCTGTCCAACATCTATCTAGATAAAATGGACAAGGAATTGGAACAGCGTGGCTTGCATTTTGTCCGTTACGCGGATGACTGCAATATCTTTGTCAGAAGTGGAAAATCTGCCAAACGCGTGATGAACTCAATTTCATTATGGCTGGCAAGAAAGCTGTTCTTAAAAGTCAACGCAACTAAAACCAAGGTTGTCAGACCAACTAAGAGCAACTTTCTAGGCTTTAGCTTTTGGAAAGGCGGTCAGCACTGGCAAGCAAAGCCAGGAGATGACCGCAAAACCAAGCTTTATGACAAAATCAGATTGCTTTTATGTCGTAAAAGAGCAGCGGCACAGCCTTTATCGCTAATATTTACTAAAGTAAATCAAGTGATTAGAGGCTGGATCAACTACTTTGGCATTGGCACAATGAATACTTTATGGATAAATTTGGTCAATGGCTGCGGCATAAGATACGGGTGGTAATCATTAAACAATGGAAACGTCCTAGAAGAATATATACCAACTTGATGCGAATAAACAAGGCGTTAAAGTGCAACTTTAGTGATGAAGATATTAATAAAGTAGCCAATACGCGCTTAGGCTGGTATAGAAGAATCAACGGGACTATCATTAATTTCATGCTCAGCCCTAAAGTATTAGGGATCAAGAAAGCGGATCGACCAGGACTGGTCAATCCGCTGGAATACTATTTATCTCGTAGATAATTACAAATATAGCGCCGGATATGGAACCGTACGTCCGATGCAATGAGAGGGGCGAGCTTGAAAGCTCCCTCTACTCTATGCCGTCGTGTCACTTTTAATCAATTTAACGGGTAAAACATAATTCTTCTGTTTAAATTTCTGGTCTGGTTGTGCAATTCGCTCCAGGATTAACTTAACTAATAAAGTTGCAATATCATGAATTGGCTGAGCAATTGTGGATAGTTCCGAATGGTAAGTTTGAATTTGCTTTGTTCCGTCAAAACCAATCACTTTTAATTCCTTAGGCACTTTAATGCCTAATTTTTTTGCTTCTTGTAAAACTAACACTGCAGTTAAATCATCTGTGCAGACGACGCCATCAGGCTGATCATTGACTAACATGTCATGAATTTTCATATTTTTAATGTTGGAAGAATCAGAAAAAGCAACTGAACGAATGTGGGCTGAAAAGTGACATTCCTTTGCTTCATCAAGATAAGCTGCTAGTCGTTCGTCAGTCGGATTACCTTTTCTGTGTTCATTGCCCAGAAAGTAAATTTTGTGACAACCAGCTTGAACCAAGTCATGTACTGCCAACTTGATGCCTTGATAATTATCACAACTAACAATTGGAACATTATCAGATAGCTTTCGGTCGAAAGAGACAATTGGCAAACCTAGTTGTTGGTATTCATTGATACCTAGATTGTGCGCACCAGCGATAATGCCATCAACTTGATTAGCCTGAAGCATGCGCAGATATTCGCGTTCTTTTTCTTTGTTTTGTCCTGCATTGCATAGGATTACTTTATAGTTTTGTTGGAATAAAGTGGTTTCGATATCCTGTACTAATTCCGCAAAAAAAGGATTAGTGATCTCAGGAAAAATCAAACCGACTAATTTCATTTTCTTTCCTTGTAATGAGCGGGCAATAGAATTGGGACGATAATTTAATTCCCGCATTGCGGCAAAAACTTTATCTTTAGTTTTTTGACTTAAATAGCCATGGTTGTTGATTACCCGCGAAACGGTAGTTACAGAGCAACCGGCTTTTTTGGCAACGTCGCTTAATTTTGCTGCCATAGTATCACCTGATGTTTAAAGAATTGTTTGCATTTGCCAAAGCTTGCCAGTGTAGTCAATGTCTTGAGCAAACGCAATTTTTTTGTTGGTCTGATCGGCAAAGTAGCGTCCAGTCAATACCTTTTCACCATCATTAACGAATACTTCAATTAATGAATGATCAACAAAGATATCAAGCTTGAGGTCATGATTTGGTGAAAGCGTAATAGCTCGACTTTCGCCATAATCAACTGCTACTTTTTGCCCAGCATGAGCACGATCTAATACTAATTTACCATTTTTGGTATTGAAATTGAGCTGTAAACTGTTACTTAAGTCATTATTTGCAGCTAAATGTAAAGTGCCACTTTGGTTAGCCTTAATTGTTAATTCAAGTTCAAATTGTTGGCCGGCTTGATCGCTGACTACTTGATTAGATATGCTTGCTTCGTTTTTGCGGATACTGCTTATTGCCTTAACTGGCGTTTGAATTAACTTGTCACTCTTTAGGTGGAGTTCCTTCACTTGACTCAAGCAGTTAGCCCAGTTTTCATCATCAGTAGGGTAAGTAGTGTCAGGCAAGCCAACCCAACTGACTTCGTAGGCATTACCATCTGGGGCGTTAAAGGCCTGAGTGGCATAAACATCGAACCCGTGATCCAAATTGTGTAATTTACCTGGATTAATTAACTTATGATTTTCCCAGTCAATATCATCAGCAATAACGTACATATTTGGGTAAATGTCATCATAAGCTGCTACTTTTTTGTCTAAACCCTGAGGACAGAAAATGACCACGACTTTGCCATCAACACGGACGATGTTGGGACACTCGATCATGTAGCCCATGTCTTCGTTGGTAAAGTCTAAGAAGCCCAATTCTTCCCAGTTCTTTAGATCCTGAGACTTCCAAACGTCAATGTGACCGTGTTTTTCCTTTTTATCTTGGGCACCTAAAATTGCGTAGTAAGTGTCATTTTCTTTGATAATTTGGGGATCGCGAAAATGTTCGGTGATGTGATCTGGATTCTTAAATAGGATGGTTTTGTCTGAAACTTTATTATTTTTATCCATCCAAGCACCGATTTGATAAGGAGTACGTACCCAATTTTCATCGCGGTGGTTACCGGTATACATGATGAAAAGCTTACCATCGATTTCGCGAGCAGAGCCAGAATAAGCTCCATGTGAATCAGCCATTGTGTCTGGTTCAATACCTAAGCCTAAGTTTTCCCAGTGAACCATGTCAGTTGATTTGAAGTGCCACCATGACTTTAGACCGTGAACTGCGCCGAATGGATATGATTGATAGAAGAGGTGGTAAGCACCATCAAAGTAGGAAAATCCATTAGGGTCATTAATTAAGCCAGAAATAGGATGCAAATGATAGCGCATTTGGTAAGGGGAGTTTGCGGCTTGTGCTTGCAAATGCATTAATGTATCAGCGTCCCAATCTTGATAAGGTAAGTAACGTTTTTCTCTTGTCCATTCCATAAATATACCTCCATGAAAGCGTTGTCTTTTTACATGTATTTTAAGTTAGTATGAAAAATATGTCAAACGTTTAACAGAAAGAAAAATAATTATTAATTCATAAGTAATAAAAGAAATAAAGAATTTTATGTCAAACGATTGACATATTTTTTGAATGCGTTATCATAATTAGTGAATTGAGAATAAAACGTTTACATAGGAGGGATCAATATGGACCACAGAAAAGTGGCTGAACGAGTAATTAAAGACGTCGGCCGTGACAATATTATTGCCGGTGCCCACTGTGCTACTCGTCTGCGTTTAGTATTAAAAGATGATTCAAAAGTCGACCAAAAAGCATTGGATAATGATCCAGATGTTAAGGTACTTTTAAAACCAATGGTCAATATCAAGTAATTATTGGGCCAGGAGATGTTAATGACGTTTACGATGAGTTCATTAAAATCACTGGTTTGAAAGAATTATCAACTGATGACTTAAAGAAGGTTGCAGCTGAAGGTAAAAAGAAGAATCCAGTAATGGATTTCATTAAACTTTTGTCTGACATCTTTGTTCCAATCATTCCAGCCTTAGTTGCTGGTGGTTTGTTGATGGCTTTGAACAACTTCTTGACTTCACCAGGTCTGTTTGGACCAAAGTCAGTTGTTCAGATGGTACCGAATGTTGCTGGTATTTCAAGTATGATTCAAGTTATGTCAGCAGCTCCGTTTATTTTTATGCCAATTCTAGTCGGAATGTCGGCAGCTAAACGGTTCGGTGCTAACCAATTCTTGGGTGCTACAATCGGAATGATTATGACGACACCTGGACTCCTTGGTGCAAATCACTTCTGGGACATTTTTGGCTTGCATGTTGCGCAAACTAACTATCAATACCAGGTTATTCCAGTTTTAGTAGCTGTTTGGGTATTGTCAATTTTGGAAAAGTACTTCCACAAGCACTTGCCATCAGCTGTTGACTTTACCTTTACGCCACTTCTTTCAATTATGATTACTGGCTTTTTGACTTTTACAATTATTGGGCCAGTCTTCAAAGGCGTATCAGATGGTATTACCAATGCTATCGTTTGGCTATATGACACTACTGGTGCCTTTGGGATGGGTGTCTTTGGTCTTACCTATTCAGCTATTGTTACTACTGGGCTTCATCAAAGTTTTCCAGCGGTTGAAACTCAGCTTTTAGCAGCCTTTGCTAAGAATCCAGCCAGCTCTGGTGACTTTATCTTTGTTACCGCATGTATGGCTAACGTAGCTCAAGGTGCCGCAACTTTCGCTGTTTACTTCTTAACTAAGAACAAGAAGATGAAGGGCTTGGCTAGTTCATCAGGTGTTTCAGCACTTCTTGGTATTACTGAACCAGCACTTTTCGGTGTTAACTTGAAGTATAAATTCCCATTCTTCTGTGCCTTAATTGGTTCAGGTGTAGCTGCTGCTTTTGCGGGCTTGATGCATGTTACTGCAGCCGCTCTTGGTTCAGCTGGTTTCTTAGGCTTCCTTTCAATTTATCCTAAGACTATTCCAATGTGGGTTGTTTCCGTATTAATTAGTTTTGCTGTTGCCTTCATCCTTACTTATGTTTATGGTAAGGGTCATTTGAAGGAAGAAGTTGCTGAACAAGATGTTCCAGTAAACGACGCAACTGATTATGCTGAAGAAACTCAAAAGGCTGAAAAGCTTGGTAAGGAACAAATGGCATTAAAGGATGAAGTTATTGCTTCACCAGTTGATGGTACTCCTGAGAGTTTAACTAAAGTTAATGATCAAGTATTCTCTGCTAAGTTAATGGGTGATGGTGCAGCCGTTATTCCAAGTGATGGTACGATCTATTCACCAGTTACTGGTACTGTGACTATTGCTTATGAAACTAAGCATGCTTATGGCATTAAGTCAGACGATGGTGCAGAAGTATTGATTCACATTGGTCTTGATACTGTAAACCTTAAGGGCGAGCACTTCGAAAGTTTCGTTAAGCAAGGTCAAAGAGTTAACAAGGGCGATAAGCTTGGTACAGTTGACCTTGATGCTGTGAAAAAGGCAGGCTATGATACTACTGTCATGGTAGTAATTACTAACACTGCCAACTATGCAAATGTTTCAAGAATTACTGATGCGGGTGACAAGCACGGCGACAAGTTGATTGCTGTTACTGCACACAATTAGTTTCTTCTACTCCTCTAGAAAAAATTAAAACAATTAGAATAAAAGACGCTAAGAAAGATTGTTTCTTGGCGTTTTTTAGTACTAAGTGTTGCACTTCAATTTTAAGTTTGAGTAAAATGTTCTCTATAAAGAAAAACAAAGTGAGGGTATGTTTTATGAAGTTAAAAAGTGGAGTTATTGGAGTATTAGTAACTGGATTAACTGTCTTTAGCATTAATCTAACTAGCTCTAAAATAAAGGCAGCGATAACAGTGCCTAATCCTAAGACAGATTATGTAGTTAAAACTACTTCTAATGTGTATAAGAGTAATGGTAAGAGGACCAGTTTTAAGACACGTGGTCAGATACAAACCGGTAATGTTCCAGTAATTGAATCACAACTATATGAAGGCAAGTTCATTAATGTGCAAGGAACTAAGACGATTAATGGTACTGCTTATTATAAGATCGGTCCTAACGCATACATTAAACAAAATAATGTTTTAAATTATGCTCAAGAAAAAGCAAAGCTTGAGGCATATCAGGCACAAGATGATGTGAATGATGATTCAGATCAGTCAACAGAATTAAGCTCTGATGATGTGAATTTTGACATAGCTTGGTATGACAATATTAATGAGGATCCATCTCCAGCGATGTTCGATGATTCAGGATATCATAATAGAGTGATTAAGAATGCTCGTAAATTATTAGGCTATTTCACTTATGGAACAGGTGCATACCGAACTAATTTTGGCAGTTGGCGTCATCCTAATAAAAACGGTTCAACTGATTGTTCAGGATTTGTGTGGATCGTAATGAGGAGAGCAGGATATCGTGTAGGAAATGCTCCATTTTTTACTCTGCCAATGGAACGAGATGCTAAAAGTACTCATGGCTATTTGAAGAAAATTTCTGCCAAGAATATTCGCCCAGGTGATATTGTGATTGTTAATACTGGCAATGGTGTTGGTCAAAACGGACATGCAGCAATTGTTGATGGCAAATATGATGGTTGGGACACGCAAATTATTGAAGAGGGCGGCAACTTAGGTGTAGATGATGTGCACCGCTCTAGTTTAGGTAGCTCACTGAGCGATAAGCTGGCCAAAGGTCGAATCACTTATGCTCGCCCCGTTAAATAGTATGCTCTATGCTATAATTTTGCTAATCAATAAAGGATAATAAGAATGAAAAAGAACAGCACGCTTAAACATGTCTGGATTATGACGGCTGTCTATTGGGTAGTAGGTATTCTAAGTATTTTCTGGGGTAAGCTTGATCATACTTTTGCGTCTCAATTAAAAGAGATCAATAATATTTACGTGTTAGTTTTAATAATTATCTTAAGCTTGCCGCTACTTTTATCGCTGTTATTGTCGGTTAAAGTAAAAATGCCACGTTTGATCTGCAATCCACTAGTTGCTGTAATTTATCTATTAGTGGTAATTGCAGCAGGTGTAGCATATAACTTACAAAATATTATTGGCTACTTCTTCCCAATCATCCTCTTCATTATTATGGCGCTAGTTGCTGTTTTCTATGCTTTGGTTAAGACTTTTAGCAGCAGAAAAAGTGGTAAATATTTTTTTATTGATGGTAAAGATAAGAAAGAATGCCATGATTTCTGGGATGCTTATAAGAAGTACTATGTAATGGGATTAACTTACGGCATTATTGATGGTTTGATTACTGTAATTAGTTAAAAAAAGTTAAGAAAAATCAAAATTAGCACTCAATTGAAAAAAGTGCTAATTTTTTCTTGCTTTTTTTCACAAAACAGTTTATTATCATATTTGTAAGTTAGCACTTAACAAATAAGAGTGCTAATGGTTAATAAAGTAATAAAAAACATAATGAAGGAAATTAAACATAAGGGGGACTAAACGTGTTACAACCAATTGGTGATCGCGTGATCGTTAAAGTTAAGAAAGAAGAAGAAGAAACTGTTGGGGGCATCGTTTTAGCATCAAATGCTAAGAAGAAGCCAACTGAAGGCGAAGTTGTAGCTGTTGGTGAAGGTGCTTACGCATCAAACGGTGAAAAGATTCCAATGGCTGTTAAGAAGGGTGACGTAGTTCTTTACGATAAATACTCAGGCACTGACGTTGAATACGAAGGTGAAAAGTACTTAGTCCTTCACGAAAAAGACATTTTAGCTATTGCTAAGTAATTTAGTTAAAATTTTCAACGATAATTAAGTAAATTAAGGAGCATAGATAATCTATGGCAAAAGATATTAAATTCTCAGAAAATGCAAGACGTTCTCTTTTAAAGGGTGTTAATAAGTTAGCTGATACTGTTAAGACTACTATTGGTCCTAAGGGTAGAAACGTTGTTTTGGAACAAAGTTACGGCAACCCTGACATCACTAACGATGGTGTTACCATTGCAAAGTCCATCGAGTTAAAGGACCACTACGAAAACATGGGTGCTAAACTTGTTGCTGAAGCTGCTCAAAAGACTAATGATATTGCTGGTGACGGTACTACTACCGCAACTGTTTTGACTCAAGCAATTACTAATGAAGGTATGAAGAACGTAACTGCTGGTGCTAACCCAGTTGGCATTCGTCGTGGTATTGAAAAAGCTACTGAAGCTGCTGTTAATGAATTGCACAAGATTAGCCACAAGGTTGAATCAAGAGACCAAATTGCTAACGTAGCTGCAGTTTCATCATCTTCAAAGGAAGTTGGTAACTTAATCGCTGACGCTATGGAAAAGGTTGGTCACGATGGCGTTATCACTATTGAAGATTCACGTGGTATCAACACTGAACTTTCAGTAGTTGAAGGTATGCAATTTGATCGTGGTTACTTATCACAATACATGGTAACTGACAACGATAAGATGGAAGCAGATCTTGATAATCCTTACATTTTGATCACTGACAAGAAGATCTCAAACATTCAAGATATCTTGCCACTTCTTCAAGAAATTGTTCAACAAGGTAAGTCATTATTGATCATTGCTGATGACGTTACTGGTGAAGCTCTTCCAACACTTGTATTGAACAAGATTCGTGGTACCTTCAACGTTGTAGCTGTTAAGGCTCCTGGCTTCGGTGACCGTCGTAAGGCTCAGTTACAAGATATTGCTGCTTTGACTGGTGGTACTGTGATTACTGATGACTTAGGTCTTGAATTAAAGGACACTAAGATTGATCAATTAGGTCAAGCTCGTCGTGTAACTGTAACCAAGGACTCAACTACTATTGTTGACGGTGCTGGTTCAAAGGATGCTATTCAAGAACGTGAAGATTCAATCAGAAAGCAAATTGAAGAATCAACTTCAGACTTTGACAAGAAGAAGCTTCAAGAACGTCTTGCTAAGTTAACTGGTGGTGTAGCTGTTATCCACGTAGGTGCTGCTACTGAAACCGAATTGAAGGAACGTCGTTACAGAATTGAAGACGCTTTGAACTCAACTCGTGCCGCTGTTGACGAAGGTTACGTTGCTGGTGGTGGTACTGCTTTAGTAGACGTTGAGAAGGCTATCAATGATCTTAAGGCTGATACTGCAGATGAAAATACTGGTATCCAAATCGTATTAAGAGCTTTGTCAGCACCAGTTCGTCAAATTGCTGAAAACGCAGGTAAGAATGGTGAAGTTGTTTTGAACCACTTACTCAAGCAAGAAAACGAAATTGGCTACAATGCTGCTACTGATACTTGGGAAAACATGGTAGATGCTGGTATCATTGACCCAACCAAGGTAACCAGAACCGCTTTGCAAAATGCTGCTTCAATTGCCGCTCTTCTGCTTACTACTGAAGCTGTTGTTGCAGAAATTCCTGAAGAAAAGCCAGCTAACCCAGCTCCACAAGCTGGTGCACCAGGAATGGGTATGTAATTATATATCTTAATGCTTTAGCATTTAGATATATAATTCTTGATTACGAAGTAATCAAGCTCATTTACAGTGCTTAAGCACTAAACTTATGCACAAACTCTCACTCTAGTTCAAAAACAAATATAATTAAAATGACTTCGAAGTTAAACAATCAGTTCAGCTTCGAAGTTTTTCTTTTTGTAGCGTATAATATTGTACGTAACTCTATCTAAAATACGAAATAGGAAAGAGACATAAATGACGGAAAAAACAACTCCAATGATGGAGCAATATTACGAAATTAAAAAACAATATCCTGATGCCTTTCTTTTTTATCGCGTCGGAGACTTTTACGAACTGTTTGAAGATGACGCAGTTAAAGGTGCACAGATTCTTGAATTGACTTTAACGCACCGATCAAATAGAACTAAGAATCCAATTCCAATGGCAGGTGTGCCTCATATGGCTGTGGATACTTATGTAAATACTTTAGTTGAAAAGGGTTATAAAGTAGCACTTTGTGAACAACTTGAGGATCCTAAAAAGGCCAAAGGCATGGTTAAACGGGGAATTATTCAATTAGTGACGCCGGGAACCATGATGAATGAAGGCCCAAATGATGCTAAAGATTCAAATTACTTAACATCAGTAATTACCACTAAGAGTGGCTTTGGTTTAGCCTACAGTGATTTATCCACTGGTGAAATTTATGCTACTCATTTAAAGAGTTTCGATGCTGTTTCCAATGAGCTCTTGTCACTTCGTACTCGTGAAGTTGTGTATAACGGGTCATTATCTGAACAAAATAAAGACTTTATGCACAAGGCCAACATTACGATTTCTCGACCTACTCCAATTGAAGGTGAACATGCTGAAATTTCTTATGTTGAACAGAATTTGACTAATGGGGCTGAAAAAGAGGCTACCCGTCAGTTAGTTGGCTATTTGCTTTCAACTCAAAAGAGAAGTTTAGCGCACTTGCAGATTGCCAAAAGCTATGAAGTAAATCAATATTTGCAGATGTCACATACTGTGCAGAATAATTTGGAATTGGTTGCTTCTGCCAAAACTGGCAAAAAAATGGGTTCACTTTTCTGGGTTTTGGATAAAACACACACTGCCATGGGTGGACGCTTGCTTAAGCAGTGGCTAGCTCGTCCATTATTAAACATGGATGAAATTAACCATCGTGAAGAAATGGTGCAGGCCTTGCTTGATGGCTACTTTACACGAGAAAATGCAGTTGATGCCTTAAAGGGTGTTTACGACTTGGAACGTTTAACTGGTCGAATTGCTTTTGGTAACGTTAATGCGCGCGAATTACTACAATTATCACGTTCTTTGCAGGCCGTTCCAGTTATTTTAGATGCTTTAGAGCAATCAGATTCAGATATCTTGGTCGATTTTGCTAAAAAAATTGATCCATTAAAGGGCGTTGCCGAAATGATTACTTCCACTATCGTGAAGGATCCACCTGTGTTGACTACTGAAGGTGGCCTGATTCAAGGTGGGGTTGATCCGCAGCTTGATCGCTATCGGGATGCCATGAACAATGGAAAAAAATGGTTGGCTGAGATGGAAGCAGATGAGCAGCAAAAGACAGGTATTGATAACTTAAAGGTCGGTTATAACAAGGTCTTTGGCTATTATATTCAGGTTTCTAACGGTAACAAGTCTAAGGTGCCACTTGATCGTTATACGCGTAAACAAACTTTGACTAACGCTGAGCGTTATATCACACCGGAACTCAAGGAACATGAGAATCTAATTCTTGAGGCACAGACACGGTCAACTGACTTGGAATATGATTTATTTGTTAAGCTGCGTGAGGACGTTAAGAAGTATATCCCTGCTTTACAAAAATTAGGTGGGCAACTAGCAGCGCTGGATGTTTATTGTGGTTTTGCTACAGTAGCTGAACAAAATAATTATTGCCGGCCAACTTTTCACGCAGATAATCAAGATATTAATGTGACTAACGGCCGTCATCCAGTTGTGGAAAAAGTAATGACGGCTGGTTCATATATTCCTAACGATGTCAAAATGGATGAAGGAACCAACATTTATTTAATTACAGGTCCTAACATGTCTGGTAAGAGTACCTATATGAGACAAATGGCTTTGATTGCGATCATGGCTCAAGTAGGTTCCTTTGTGCCAGCTGATAGTGCTGATTTGCCAATTTTTGATCAAATTTTTACAAGAATCGGAGCAGCTGATGACTTAATTTCAGGTCAAAGTACCTTTATGGTAGAGATGAGTGAAGCTAATGAAGCCTTGCAGTATGCTACTAAGCGCAGTTTGGTTCTCTTTGACGAAATTGGTCGTGGTACGGCTACTTACGATGGAATGGCTTTAGCTGGTGCAATTATTAAGTACTTACACGACAAAGTTGGTGCTAAGGCATTATTTGCTACGCACTATCATGAATTGACAGTGATGGATGAGACTCTGGATCATCTGAAAAATATTCACGTTGGTGCTACCGAAGAAAATGGCAAGTTAATCTTCTTGCATAAAATCCTACCTGGACCTGCTGATCAAAGTTACGGAATTCATGTAGCTCAATTAGCAGGTTTGCCGCGCAACGTTTTGCGAGAGGCAACTAAATTATTAAAGCGGCTTGAAGCACAAGGCAGTGAACTAGCACCAGTTTCGCAGCAATTAGATTTATTTGCAGAGCCTGTGGAAAACAGTGTTGAAGAAACTGAAACACAAAATGACAAGCCCGCAATAACTGATGCACAACAAGATATACTTGATGATATTTCTAATCTTTATTTAGCAGATAAGACACCGTTGCAGGTTATGCAAATGGTAGCTGATTGGCAAAAAGATTTAAAGGATGACGATTAATGAGCAAAATTCATGAGTTATCGGAAACTTTAACTAATCAGATTGCAGCCGGAGAAGTAATTGAGCGCCCAGCTAGCGTAGTTAAAGAATTAGTAGAAAACTCGTTAGATGCTGGTGCTACTCGAATTCGCGTTGATTTTGTAGATGCTGGTTTGAAACAGATTGTAGTTCAAGACAATGGGACGGGGATTGCACGTGATCAAGTTGATCTAGCCTTTACCCGACATGCGACAAGCAAGATTGCCAATGAACACGATTTATTTAAAGTTTCCACTTTAGGCTTCCGCGGAGAAGCATTAGCTTCGATTTCTGCTGTTAGCCATGTGGAAATTCTGACTGCAACTGAAAACGCAATTGGTATTCGAGCTAACTATAGTGGAGGCAATAAAAAAGGCCAAGAAGATGCAGCGGCTCGTAAGGGAACAAAAATTACAGTCAAGGATTTGTTCTTTAACACGCCAGCCAGATTAAAGTATTTGCGTAGTCCAAGAACTGAAATTATGAAGATTGTGGATATTATTAATCGACTTGCGTTAGGTTATCCACATGTGTCTTTTACTTTGTCAAATACTGGCAAAATTTTATTAAGAACGCCAGGAAATAATAATTTAAAGCAAACAGTTGCTAACGTGTATGGCCGTCATATCGCAGAAAAAATGGAAAAATTTGAGGCAAAAGACAGCGATTTTAAGATTACAGGTCTGATGTCTAAACCGGAATTAACACGTTCTACACGCAATTTTATTTCGATTCTCTTAAACGGCCGCTATATTAAAAATTTTCAATTAAATACTGCGATTCTGGATGGCTATGGCTCAAAATTAGCAGCGCGGCATTATCCGATTATTGTGTTAGCAATTAAAGTAGATCCTTTGTTAGTGGACGTTAACGTGCATCCCACTAAGCAGGAAGTTCGTTTATCCAAGGAAAAAGAACTGGGTCGTTTAATCACCAGTGCAATTAGTAATACACTTGTGGAAAAAGTTGAACAAATTAGCGCTTTTGCTAATTTGGAAAATAAACGTGATACGCTAGTTGATCAGCTTAGTTTTAACTTAAATCAAGATGTTGTAAATACAGCTCGTAAAAAAGAACCGGAAATTCGCGAACAAGAAAAGCCAAAATTTTTAACGATTGAATCTGATGATTCAGAAGATAATATTCAAAATGAGGCGGTAAAGCAGGATAGTGAAAAGAAATATGTTGATCTTAATCAGCCACGTGAAGATGATCAATATATCGTTACTAAGACCTGGAAACAAAATGTTGCTCTGCAGCAAGCACTAACGCCATTTCCTACAACTAGGACTAATCAGGAAGTCATTTCAAGTGGGGATGAAACTTTAGCTAATAATCTGCCTCGCTTGGTTTATGTTGGACAGACCGATACTTATTTATTTGCCCAACATAATGGCGACCTATTTTTAATTGATCAGGTTGCTGCTAGACGAAGGTTAAAATTTGAGCAAATTTTTCACATGATAACTGCCAAAAAAGTAGTACAACAAGGTTTGTTAACACCAATTATTTTAGAATTTGGTAATCTTGATTTTATGCAAATTAAGGATCAAGTAGAACAGATTAAGCAGGTTGGAATCTATTTGGAAGATTTTGGACAAAATAGTTTTATTGTTCGTTCGTATCCAACTTGGATTCACGATAATGTCGAAGATTCAATTCGGAAGATTTTAGATGGTTATTTGAATGTGGATAAAGGAAAGGCAAAGAACCTGTTTAGCCGGATAGCAGCAATGCAAGCTAAGCGAGAAATTACTGGCAAGATTAAATTATCTGCAGCTGAAGCTGAGCAAATTTTACTTGATTTACGCAAGTGTACTGATCCATATCATGATGCAGATGGACGGATAATTTTGGTTAGAATGAGCCAAAATGAATTGAGAAAAATGTTTAAGAAGGATGAATAATGTACGAATATTTTGAAGGTGTGATTACTGTGGTTACACCAAGCTATGTTGTAGTTGATGTCGGGGGCGTTGGCTACAAGGTCTATAGTCCTACACCTTTTGCCTATACTCAAGGCCAAAAAGCTAAGGTCTTTATTGAGCAAGTGGTGCGTGATACTGGCATTACTTTATATGGTTTTCAAAGTCAAGATGATAAGGGCTTGTTCTTAAAACTACTTAGTGTTAGCGGGATTGGTCCTAAGAGTGCAATGGCAATCATGGCAGCTGAGGACAGTAATTCTTTGGCGGAAGCGATTGAACAAGGTGAAGTTAAGTACCTAACTCGTTTTCCAGGTGTGGGTAAAAAGACGGCTTCACAAATTGTGCTTGATTTGAAGGGTAAATTAGGTGATTATGTTGCTCGGCTTGATCGTCCAGACAATGGTGAGGATGTGCCGCCAGCATTAAATGATGCACTGCTTGCTTTAATTGCTTTGGGTTATACCCAAAAAGAAGTGGATCGGATCACGCCTAAACTGGAGAAAGTTGCTGCAAATACTGCAGATCAATATATTAAAAAGGGCTTAGCATTACTGCTTAAAAAGTAGATCTTGGTATAATAGAACAGATGATTATTTTTTAAGGAAGTGAAACTGGTGGCAGAAGATCAAGTAACTTCAGGTGATATTGAGAATCCTGAAGAACAACAAATGGAACTTTCTTTGCGGCCGCAAACGCTCGACCAGTACTTAGGTCAAAAGCGGGTCAAAAAAGAAATGAGCATTTATATTAAGGCGGCGCGCCAACGTGATGAAGCATTAGATCACGTTTTGCTTTATGGACCACCGGGGTTAGGAAAGACAACTTTGGCTTTCGTAATTGCCAATGAATTGGGAGTTCATTTAAAGAGTACAAGTGGTCCGGCCATTGAAAAGGCAGGCGACTTGGTGGCACTTTTGTCCGACTTAGATCCTGGGGATGTTTTGTTCATTGATGAAATTCACCGTTTAGCTAAACCAGTAGAAGAAGTACTCTACTCTGCAATGGAAGACTACTATATCGATATTGTGATTGGCGAGGGGCAGACTACTCATGCAGTTCACGTGCCGCTGCCACCATTTACTCTAATTGGGGCAACGACTTTGGCTGGGCAATTGTCAGCACCTTTGCGTGATCGCTTTGGCATCGTAGAGCACATGCAGTATTACACTATCGATGAGCTAGAACAAATTGTTTTGCGTTCAAGTGATGTTTTTCACACTTCAATTGCGCCTGAGGCGGCCCATGAATTGGCACGACGCTCGCGTGGTACACCTCGTGTTGCCAATCGCTTACTTAAGCGGGTGCGTGATTTTGCGGAAGTTAAGGGAGAAAAAACAATTTCGCTCGAGACTACTGAAGGCGCGTTAAAACAATTGCAGGTTGACGATGAGGGACTTGATCAGACAGACCGCAGATTATTGAGAACGATGATCGAAGGATATAATGGTGGTCCTGTTGGTATTCGGACTTTGGCAGCTAATGTTGGTGAAGATATGGAAACGATTGAGTCACTATATGAGCCATATTTGTTGCAGCATGGTTTTATTTTACTCACGCCGCGTGGCAGAATGGTGACGGATAAAGCATATTTACAGTTAGGATTACCAATTCCAGGTGATAAATAGTCCCATTTTCTGTATAATGGTTATAATATCTAGAAAATAATTTTAATGAGGTGGAAATTTTGAACATTTTATTTTTAGCAAATGCCGGTGCTGCAGCAAGTAGCAACTGGATGATGATCGGTTTATTTATTATTTTGATCGCTTTCACTTACTTTGGTATGATTCGTCCTCAAAAGAAGCAACAACAACAAAGAATGCAAATGATGGACAAATTGAAGAAGGGTGACGAAGTCATCTTAGTTGATGGTTTGCATGGTAAGGTTGACAAGATCAACAGTGATAAGACTATCGTGGTTGATGCAGATGGCATTTACTTAACTTTTGAAAGAATGGCTGTCCGTCGTGTGATTCCAGTTGCTGCACCAGCAACTCCTGCAGCTGAAACTAAGGCTGAAGCTCCAGCAGAAAAGCCGGAAGAAAAAGCAGACGAAACTAAAAAAGAGGATAAGTAATCATATTACTTAAGAGCGTCATTTTAGGCGCTTTTTGTTTTGCTAAAAAAATCCTTGTTGTAAAATAGAAGTGATAATTTTAGTTCAAAGAAAGGGATCTGAAATGAAGAATATTCCCGTTGTAATGATTCTTTTTGGTGGTAGTGGTGATTTGGCTCACCGCAAGCTTTATCCAGCTTTGTTTAATTTGTATGAACAAGGCTTAATTCACGACAACTTTGCAGTAATTGGAACTGCTCGTCGTCCTTGGTCACATGAGTATTTGCGTGAGCAGGTTAGTGATGCTATTCATGAAACGCACGATACTGTTGATGAAAATGAGTTGAAAGCTTTTGCAAGTCATTTTTATTATCAATCACATGATGTAACTAATGTGGAACACTATGAGATTTTGAAAAACTTGGCACAAGAGCTCGATGATCGTTATAGTGCACAAGGCAATCGTCTCTTCTACATGGCTATGGCACCAAGATTCTTTGGCACAATAGCAACGCATATTAATGACCAAGACTTGACTGGTAGTGGCTTTAATCGAATTGTAGTTGAAAAGCCATTTGGTCATGATTTGGCTTCAGCAGAGGAATTAAATAAGCAAATCACGGCTTCATTTGATGAAAATGATATTTTTAGAATTGACCACTATTTAGGTAAAGAAATGGTTCAAAATATCATGCCAATGCGTTTTACTAACCCAATGGTTCAAAATATTTGGTGCAGCAAGTATATTAAGAATATCCAAGTTACCTTGGCAGAACGTCTTGGCGTGGAAGCACGTGGAGGTTACTATGATACTTCAGGTGCTTTGCGTGATATGGTACAAAACCATATTTTTCAAATTATTACTCTGCTAGCAATGCCAGAACCTAAGGATCTTTCTTCTGCTAGTGTTCACCAAGCCAAGCAAGATTTGCTTAAGAGTTTAATTATTCCTACGCCAGATGATGTCAAGAAATACTTTGTTCGTGGTCAATATTTGGGTAGTGATACTACTTTTGCTTATAAGCAAGAGCCAAATGTTGATCCAGAGTCAACTACTGAAACCTTCGTTGCAGGTAAAGTTAAGTTTAATGAGGGACCAATTGCTGGCGTACCAATTTACTTTAGAACGGGTAAGGAATTCAAAGAAAAGAAGAACCGGATTGACATTGTTTTAAAGCATATTAATAATCCATATGGGCAAGCTCATTCTAATAATATTACGATCGTGATTGACCCAACTAGTGAAATTTACTTTACTATTAATGGCAAACGAATTGACCAACCAGGAATTCGCCGTGAAAACTTAACTTATGAATTTTCAAAAGCCGAAATGGCTAAGGTACCTGATGGTTATGAAAGATTGCTTCATGATGTTTTTGTCAATGATTCAACTAACTTTACGCACTGGAGCGAATTGAAGCGTTATTGGGAATTTATCGATGCAGTTGAAGATGCTTGGCAGAAGGAAAATGAGGCAGGCAATCCAGCCATTGCACAATATTTGCCATACAGAATGGGGCCAAAGGAAGCTAATACAATCTTTGAGTCACCAACTGAACATTGGATTTATGAATAAAGAAAATTTATTACCACAAAATGACATCCATCGTCGGATTATTCATCTGGACATGGATGCTTTTTACGCTTCGGTTGAAATGCAGGAGCATCCCGAATGGAAAAATAAGGCATTGATTGTTGGGCAAGATCCACGACAAAATGGTGGACATGGAGTAGTGGCTACTTGCAATTATGTAGCTCGTAAGTATGGCGTTCATTCAGCTATGGCCGCAATTCAAGCAGTACGTTTGGTTCCCAAGGAGCTAATAGTTTTTACTAGACCACGATTTGATAAATATCGTGCAGTGTCAGCTAAAATCCATTCTTTTATGCATGATGTGACAGATCAGGTTGAATCAGTGGCTTTAGATGAAGCTTATCTAGACGTGACACATCCAAAGATAGAGCAGGAGTCTGCAGTTCAAATTGCTTTAGATTTACAGAAAAGGATTCGGCAAGAAGTAGGCTTAAACTCGTCTTTTGGCGTTTCCTATAATAAGTTTTTAGCTAAAATGGGATCAGAATACGCCAAACCGTTTGGTCGAACCGTAATTTTGCCTAGTGAAGTGCAGAACTTTTTAGCAATGCAAAAGATTGAGAAGTTTCCTGGTATTGGACCGAAGACGCAAGAAGAGCTGCATCAGATGGGTGTTTATACTGGGGCAGATTTACAAAAAGTTGAGGTTTTAACCTTAATTAAAAAATTTAAGAAAATGGGGTATATTTTAGCCCAACATGCACGTGGAATAGATTTAAGACCTGTTGTTACAGACTCAGAGGCTAATCGAAAATCAATTGGCATGGAGCGGACTTACGAGCCTGCAATTTATACTGAGGATGAAGCCCTAACCAATATTCGTAACTATTGCAATCATTTGGAAGCAGCATTAAAAAAACGCAATTTTAAGGCAGGTACTGTTGTTATTAAAGTAAGAAATAATAATTTTGATACGGTAACCAAGAGAAAAAAGTTGAAAACACCTTCTGATAGTCACTTAGATTTTTATGATGTGGCTCGTGACTTGTTCGAAGCAACAAGTTCCTTTTTAGATGATGGAATTCGTTTATTGGGAGTCACTGTAACTGACTTTGAAAAGAAAAAATATCAATCAATCAGTTTGTTCGACTAATAAATAAAGCTATTTTTCTGGTAAACTAGATACAGATATTTTTACAAGATGAGGAGATTACAAATGAGTAGTTTTGATGACATTTATGAAAAAATCTTACAATATCCTACAATTATCTTGCACCGCCACACTAGTCCTGATCCAGACGCAATTGGTTCACAAGCTGGTTTAGCTAGAGCATTAATGGAAAAATTCCCGGACAAGCGCATTCTTTGTGCTGGGGAAAACGATGAAGGCGACTTAGCTTGGATTAACCACATGGATCAAGTCAAGGCAACTGATTACGAAGGTGCTTTGGTAATTACTACTGATACCGCTAATACACCAAGAATTTCTAATAAGTTGTATGATAAGGGTGACTTTTTAATTAAGATTGACCACCACCCAGATGTTGATCCATATGCTGATATGAGTTACGTAGATCCAGATGCTCCAGCAGCATGCCAAATCATTGTAGACTTCTTGAATGAAGAGGGCTTTAAGATTACCAAGGAAGTTGCTTACCCACTTTATGCTGGAATTGTAGGCGATACCGGTCGTTTCATGTATCCAGAAACTTCAGAGCATACTTTTAAGGTGGCTGCTCAATTAGCTTCTACTGGAATTAACATTACTGAAATCGCTCGTAATATTGCTGATGTAACTTTTGATGAGGCAAAATTGCAAGCCTTGGCAATGGACAAGATGGAAATTGATCCCGTTGGTGCAGCTTTTACAATTTTGATGCAGTCAGACTTGAAGAAGTTAGGTTTGACTGATGATCAAGCAAATGTTGCTGTATCTACTCCAGGACGTATTAAAGATGTGCTTGCTTGGAATGTTTTTGTTGAAAAACCAGATGGTACTTTCCGCGTACATTACCGTTCAAAGGGCCCTGTAATCAATGAATTAGCTGCTAAGCATGATGGTGGTGGTCATGCATTAGCTAGTGGTGCTAACGCTAAGGATATGGACGAAGTAAAGCAGGTATTTGCGGAAGTCGTTGAAGTAACTAAGAAGTTTAAAGAAGATCATGAATAATATTTTTATAGATTCAAGAATTAAACCAGCTATTCAGGCTGGTTTAAAGAAGATCCATTTTGAAAAGCCAACTAAGGTGCAGGAGAAAGTTATTCCTGCTATGTTGTCTGACTTGAGTGTAGTAGTGCAAGCAGCAACTGGTTCAGGAAAAACGCATGCTTATTTAGTACCAATTTTTAATGAAATTGAAGAAGATAAACGCTATGTTCAAGCAATCGTTACTTTGCCTAGTCGTGAATTAGCCGATCAGCTTTATCAAGTAGCACGGCAGCTCCGTGATGCGGCAGGGATGCATTTTTCAATTGCACATCTTGCGGGCGGAACTGATCGTGAACGTCAATTAGAAAAGTATCAAAATAATACTCCACAATTGGTGATTGCAACTCCAGGACGTTTGTTAGACTTTGTTCAAAAGAAGGTTTTTGCAGTTGATCAAGTAAAAACTTTTGTTATCGACGAAGCTGACATGACCTTGGACATGGGCTTTTTGAACGACATTGATCAAGTTGCTGCTAAATTGCCGAAGGATGTCCAAATTGCTGCCTTTTCAGCAACTATTCCAGTTAAATTGTCTAACTTTTTACGCAAATATATGGCTCATCCTGATGAGATCGTTATTGATAATCCTAGTGTTATTGCGCCAACGATTAAAAACGATTTGCTTGATATTGGCTCAAAGGATCGCAAGAATGTCTTGTACAAATTGTTAACTATGGGACAACCATATTTGGCGTTGGTTTTTGCTAACACTAAGCAAAAGGTCGATGAGTTGACTAATTATTTGCAAGATCAGGGTTTGAAGGTAGCTAAAATTCACGGTGGGGTAACTGAACGTGAAAGAAAGCGTACTCTGCGTCAGGTTGAGCAAGGACAGTATCAATATGTGGTAGCTAGTGACCTAGCTGCTCGTGGCTTAGATATTGATGGTGTTAGTCTGGTTGTCAATTATGAAATACCACGTGATATTGAGTTCGTGATTCACCGGATTGGCCGGACGGGGCGTAATGGCTTATCTGGTCATGCGATAACTTTAATTCGTGAAGAAGAAATGAACCGAATTGAAGAATTGGAAAAGATGGGTGTTCATTTTGACTTCGTTGAAATTAAAAATGGTGAATTAGTGCCACGTAAACACTATCGCAGTCGTGAAAATCGTCAAAGCAAGAATCGTAAGCTTGATACCAAGCTGGTGGGTTACGTTAAAAAAGAGAAGAGAAAGCGTAAGCCAGGTTACAAGAAGAAGATTAAGCGTGCGATTCAAGAGGATAATCGTCAAAAACGTAAGTTGGAACAGCGTCATGAGGTTCGTAAGGCAAAACGTTTGAGAAAGCGCAAGCGTGAACAAGGGCTTTGACAGAAGCGGATTTTGTAGTACAATTATTTCAGCTTAAGATATGTTTTTTGATCAATTATTTAAAAGAGAGAGCCAGTTAGATGAGAATGGCTTAATAATAGTCAAAAAATGCTCCTTTAAGTTTCATAATTAAGAATATCAAGAGGTAACAAACACTGTTGCAATCAAGGTGGTACCGCGCGTGGAGCGTCCTTGAAGAAAGCAATAGTGTTTTTTTATTTATTTTTAGGGAGATTTATTTTAATGAAGAAACTAAATAGTTCAGAGTTTCGCCAAATGTTTTTAGACTTCTTCAAGGATCATGGTCACATGATTATGCCAAGTGCATCATTAATCCCACAAGATGACCCAACTCTTCTTTGGATTAACTCAGGTGTTGCTACCATGAAGAAGTACTTTGATGGCTCAGTTGTACCAAAGAATCACAGAATTACTTCATCTCAAAAGTCAATCAGAACCAACGATATTGAAAATGTTGGTAAGACTGCACGTCACCAAACTTTCTTTGAAATGCTTGGTAACTTCTCAGTTGGTGACTACTTTAGAGATGAAGCTATTCCTTGGGCATGGGAATTCTTAACTAGTCCTGATTGGCTTGGCTTGCCAAAGGAAAAGCTTTACTGTACTGTTTATCCAAAAGATGAAGACTCATTTAATGTTTGGGTAAAGGCAGGGATGCCAGCTGATCATATTGTTAAGTTGGAAGATAACTTCTGGGATATTGGTGAAGGTCCATGTGGTCCTGATACTGAAATCTTCTACGATCGTGGTCAAGAAAACAACGACGTTGCTGAAGACGATCCAGAAAACTTCCCTGGTGGTGAAAATGCACGTTACCTTGAAATTTGGAACATCGTATTTTCACAATACAACCACTTGCCAAATGGTAAGTATGTTGATCAACCACACAAGAACATCGATACTGGTATGGGTCTTGAACGTGTACTTTCAATTTTGCAAGATGCACCAACTAACTTCGAAACTGACTTGTTCTTGCCAATCATTCATACTACTGAAGAAATGACTCCAGGTAAGAAGTACGGTGAAAACAAAGAAGACACTACTGCATTTAAGATTATTGCCGATCACGTTCGTGCCGTAAGCTTTGCTATTGCTGACGGTGCTCTTCCATCAAACTCAGGTCGTGGTTACGTTTTACGTCGTTTGATCCGTCGTGCTGACTTGAACGGTCAACGTTTGGGCATCAAGGGTGCTTTCCTTTACAAGCTTGTTCCAGTTGTAGGTAAGATTATGGAAAGTCACTACCCAGAAGTAATGGACCAACGTGGCTTTATCGAAAACGTAATCCAAAACGAAGAAGAAAGATTCCAATCAACTCTTGATACTGGTTTGACTTTGCTTGATGACTTGATTGACAAGGCTAAGAAGTCAAAGGACAAGACTATCTCAGGTAAAGATGCCTTCAAGATGTTCGATACTTACGGCTTCCCATATGAATTGACTTTTGAATCAGCACAAGATGCTGGCCTTAAGGTTGACAAGAAGGGCTTTGACGCAGAAATGGCTGCTCAAAAAGAGCGTGCACGTAAAGCTCGTGGTGACCTTCAATCAATGGGACGTCAAGATGTAACTTTAATGAACATTAAGGATAAGTCAGTCTTTGAACGTGATACTTACGAAGAACCACATGCAAAGCTAGTTGACATTGTTGTTGATGATAAGTTGGTTGATAAGGCCGATGGCGAACATGCTACTTTAGTCTTTGACAAGACTCCATTTTACGCAGAACGTGGTGGTCAAGTTGCTGATCATGGTAAGATTTATAACCAAAATGGCGAATTAGTAGCTGAAGTTACTGACGTCCAACACGCACCTAACGACCAAAACTTACACTTTGTTGACCTTATTTTGCCAGTTGAAAAGGGTCAAGAATACGTATTGAAGTTAGATAAGGAACGTCGTGAAGGGTTACGTCACTCTCACTCAGCAACTCACCTTCTTCACGCTGCTCTTCGTCAAGTCTTAGGTGAACACACTCATCAAGCTGGTTCATTAGTTGATCCTGACTACTTAAGATTTGACTTTACTGCAATGGAACCAATGACCAAGCGTGAGCTTAAGACCGTTGAAGAATTGGTTAACCAAAAGATTTGGGAAGCTATTCAAGTTAAGACTACTATCACTACCCCTGAAGAGGGTGAAAAGATGGGTGCTTTAGCCCTCTTTGATAGCAAGTATGGTGATAAGGTTCGTGTTGTTCAAATGGGTGACTTCTCAAGTGAATTCTGTGGTGGTACTCACGTGGACAATACTAACCAAATTGGAATCTTCAAGATTACTTCAGAATCAGCTGTCGGTGCTGGTATGCGTAGAATTGAAGCTGTAACTTCTAAGAAGGCTTATGAATACTTGGCAAACCGTTCAGACTTACTTGATGATATTCAAGAAGAAGTTAAGGCAACCAAGCCAGATAACATTGTCGACAAGATTGATTCACTTGAAAGTGATTTGCACGATGCTCAAAAGCAAGTTGAAACTTTGAACAAGAAGATCAATGCTGCTAAGGCTGGTCAAATCTTTAATGACGTTAAACAAGCTGGTGACTTGACTGTCATTGCTGCTACTGCAGATGTTAACGGGATGAATGACTTGCGTGAACTTACTGATAACTGGAAGAGCGGCAACAAGTCTGATGTTTTAGTTTTAGCTGCTGAAAATGCTGGCAAGGCTAATATGATTATTGCCTTAGGCCAAAAGGCATTAGACAAGGGCCTTAAAGCAGGTAACTTAATCAAGATCGCTGCCCCAATCTTTGGAGGTGGCGGTGGCGGCCGTCCAAACATGGCTCAAGCCGGTGGTAAGAATCCAGCAGGCTTGAATGATGCTATTAAGGCAGTTATTGACGAAATTTCTAAGAACTAAGAATTAATTAATTGTGTTTAAGCTTTTTTTCAAGTAAAATTGTTGACAGGAGGAATAAATATGAGTTCGCTAGATAAGACTATGCATTTTGACTTTAATCAGAACAAAGGAAAAAATGTTTATGATACTCTGCAAGATGTTTACAATGCGCTTGAAGAAAAGGGCTATAATCCTATTAACCAGATTGTAGGTTACTTACTTTCTGGCGATCCTGCTTATATTCCACGGCATAACGATGCCCGTAATTTGATTCTTAAGCACGAACGTGACGAGATTATTGAAGAACTTGTTAAGAGTTATCTTGGTAAGAATAAATAATGCGTTTATTAGGTTTAGATGTAGGTTCTAAAACTGTGGGAGTAGCAATTAGCGATGAGCTAGGAATTACTGCCCAGAAGTTGGAGACTATCCAGATTGATGAAAGCAGATATAACTTTGGTATGCGTCCATTGAAGAAGCTAGTCAGACAATATGAAGTTGACGGTTTCGTATTAGGTTTACCTAAGAATATGGATGGTACTTCTGGTAGTTCCGTAGCTAGAAGTAAGGCATACGGCAAACGACTAGAGGAAAAGTTTGGTTTACCTGTACATTATTCTGATGAGAGATTGACAACAATTGAATCACGACGAGTACTTGTTGAGGATGCAGGGATCCATGATCGCAAGAAGCGTAAACAAGTAATTGATCAGATGGCAGCGGTGCTCATCTTGCAAAATTATTTAGATTTACACCGAAAGGATTAAAATGGCAGCACAAGTTAATGGTGACGATCAAGATCGTCAAATTACTTTGATTGATGATCAAGGTAATGAAGAATTGTATGAGATATTATTTACTTTTCATTCAGATGATTATGACAAATCTTACGTGCTTCTTTATCCAGCCGCTGTTGGCGATGATGAAGATATTGAGGTGCAAGCTTTCAGTTATGATGCCGATGATGCCGGCGATGTAACAAGTAGCGATTTGCATGAGATTGAATCTGATGATGAGTGGGACATGGTCCAGGGAGTTTTAAATACTTTCTTAGATGATGACCGCTTGAGTGGTAAATAATAAAAAGAGGACTGGCTGTTGCTGGTCCTTTTTGTTAGTTTTAGAAAAAAGATAAAAATGAACAAGAAAATATTAGAGATTTTAGAATTTGGCGAAATTACTAAGCGCTTGAGTAAATTAGCGATTACTGGTCCCGCTAAAAAAGAAGCGGAGGAATTATTACCTAGTGGTGATTTTGAACAAGTACAAAATGAGTTAAAGCAGACTTTAGCTTTGACTAATTTGCTACGAATTAAGGGACAACTTCCTTTAACGGACTTTCAGGACGTACGTCCAAGTACTAAACGTTTAAGCGTGAAAGCTAATTTAAATGCTAAGGAATTAGGTAATTTATTATTAGTATTAAGTTTAGCTCATGAAATTAATGACTTTTTGGCAGAAATAGATCCAAACAAACTGGATTTAACTGCAATTGATGAAATTTTAGATCAATTAGATGTGCCGGATCTTTTATTTAGAGAATTAAAGAAATCAGTTGATTATGATGGTGAGGTATTAGATACAGCCTCACATGAACTAGCTCGTTTGCGTCATGATATACGTTCTAATGAAGAGGAAATTAAGAATAAAATGGATGCTTATACTAAGGGCAATAGTAGTAAGTATTTATCTGAGCAAATTGTGACTATTCGTGATGACCGCTATGTTATTCCAGTTAAGCAAGAATATCGGGCAAAATTTGGTGGGGTAGTTCATGATCAAAGTGCCAGTGGTCAAACACTGTTTATAGAGCCGGAAGCCGTTTTAAACCTTAATAACCGCCAACAGAATTTAATTGCTCAAGAAAAACAAGAAGTTCGTAATATTTTGAAGCACTTATCTAATTTGGCTCGTGAAGAAATTACTAGTTTGAATAATATTGCGGCTGCATTAACTGAACTAGATTTCTTGCAGGCTAAAGCCAAGTTAGCAAAAGAAATGAAGGCAAGTGAGCCTCGTTTGACACAAGACCATTCTTTGAACTTATTAAAAGCTCGTCACCCATTGATTGACCCAGAAAAGGTAGTACCTAATGACATTCGTTTAGGTGGTGAATTTGATACTATGCTGATCACGGGGCCTAACACCGGTGGTAAGACAATTACCTTAAAAACAGCAGGATTGCTTCAATTGATGGCACAGTCTGGATTATTTATCCCGGCTGAAGAAGGTAGCAAGGTTGGCGTCTTTAAGCAAGTTTATGCTGATATTGGCGATGAACAGTCAATTGAACAATCGTTAAGTACTTTTTCATCACATATCAATGACATTATTGCGATCATGAAGAATGTTGATTCTGAGACCTTAGTTTTAATTGATGAAATTGGTGCAGGGACTGATCCAGAAGAGGGTGCTAGTTTGGCAATTAGTATCTTAGACTTTTTGCGTAAAAAAGATGCTAAGATCATGGTGACAACGCACTATCCTGAATTGAAGCTTTATGGTTATAATCGGCCACGGACGACTAATGCCTCAATGGAATTTGACTTAAAGACCTTGTCGCCAACTTATCATTTGCAGATTGGTATTCCTGGTCATAGTAATGCCTTTGCCATTGCCCGCAAGCTAGGGATGCGTGAAGATGTTGTCAAAAATGCCCAGAACTTAATGTCAGATGAAGATTCTGATATTAATAAGATGATCACCAAGTTGAATACGCAAACCAAGGCAGCTACTGTGGCTCGCAATCGTCTGCAAACCAGTTTGGATCGGAGCCAAAAATTGGAGCAAAAGTTGCAACAAGCACTTGATTGGTATAACCAACGTGTACAAAAACAGCTTGATTTTGCACAAGAGCGAGCTAATGAAGTTGTTGCCAAACGCCGTAAAAAAGCTGATGAGATTATTGCCCAACTTGAAAAACAAAAGAACATGGGCGTCAAGGAAAATAAGATTATTGAAGCTAAAGGCGAACTCAACAGTTTAGAGCGTCAGGCTAATAATTTGGCTCATAATAAGGTCTTACAGCGTGAAAAACGTCGTCACCATGTAAGTGTAGGCGATCGAGTAAAGGTCCTCTCATATGGTCAGACAGGTACGATTACTAAGAAGTTATCTGAACATGAATATGAGGTTCAGATGGGAATTATCAAAGTTAAGGTTAGTGATCGCGATATTGAGAGGATTGAAAAGGGCGAAAGTACTAAGCCTAGACAAACTGTTAGAGCAACCAGTGCGGTTAGAAGAAGTAATGCTCATAGCGAGCTGGATTTGCGAGGCCAACGCTATGATGAAGCAATGACTAATTTGGACCGATATATTGATTCTGTTTTACTGGCAGGACTTGATACGGTTACGATTATTCACGGTATTGGTACTGGTGCGATTAGAAAAGGTGTTTGGCAATATCTCCGCAGCAGCAATCATGTAAAGAACTTTAATTATGCACCAGCTAATGAAGGTGGCAATGGTGCAACAATTGTACAATTAAAATAAGCAATCAACTTGCAAAAAGTAAGTAGATTACATATACTTATAATATAAGCAAATGAATTGAAAAATTGTGAGGTAAATATTATGGTTGAAGCAATTAATGATCAAAATTTTGAAGAAGAAACTAAGAATGGTGTAGCATTAGTAGACTTTTGGGCAACTTGGTGTGGTCCATGTAAGATGCAATCACCAGTAATTGATCAATTATCTGAAGAACGTCAAGACGTTAACTTCTACAAGATGGATGTTGACCAAAATCAAGATACAGCTAAGAATTTGGGTATTATGGCTATTCCTACTTTAATCGTAAAGAAGGATGGCAATATTGTAGACCGAATTACTGGTTACACTCCAAAAGAAAAGTTAAACCAAATTTTGGATCAATATACTGATTAATTTAAAAATCAAAAAAAGCTTGAGACGATGTTGCCTCAAGCTTTTTTGATATATCACTTATTTTGATTTACTTGCTTTTTTAGCAAGTCACGAATTTCTTCTAAATAGTCGGCCTCAGTTGGACCAGCTTCTTTTTCTTTCTTGGGCATTACTCTATTTAAAGCCTTGATCATTAAAAATACCACAAATGAAATGATCAAGAAGTTAATGACAGAATTGATGAAGCTGCCATATTTAAATGTAGCATCCCCAACCTTAAAAACGAGGTTAGAAAAATCAATTTTGCCGGCAAAGATCCCAAGTAGGGGGTTGATCAAGTTTTTTACTAAAGATTGTACGATAGCAGTGAAGGCAGCACCGATGATTACACCAACTGCCATGTCCATTACATTGCCACGTGAGATAAACTCTTTAAATTCTTTAATCATGCTCTACTCCTATATCTAATATATCTAAAAAAATGCGATTTTAACTAAAGTATATAGTAGTGGTTATTTATAGTCTATCAATTTGCTTTTAACCGAAGCGAGCGATAAATTGAACTTTCTTTTCTTTATCTAAAATATTAATTTCACATTCGGTGGTTCGACCAGTTGATTTTTGAAATGCTTCCGCGATCATTCCGCCTTCAAGAGAGAATTCCTTGCTGGCGCTATTCAAACGATCAGTGACAGTTTGACCACTTAATTCGTAAGTAGTAAATGATCGTCTTTCTTTAACTTTTTCTAGCTTACCAAATTCAGCCATGTTGAAGAATTCAACTAAATCATCATAATCACTTAAATCATATTTTCGCGCGATTCTCTTGCCAGCCCAATAAAGAATTGAGGCGTCATCATCGCCTAAAATAGTTGGCAAAAGGAAATCGCGGTAAAGTTGGTTAATAAAATATACGTTCTCGTTTGTGTTTTCTGTCATAAACTTGTTCATCCCTTTTATTCTTTTTTATTTTACCGTAAACTAGTAGAAGTAGAAAATAAATTTTTGATTTTAAGAGGGTTTTATTATGGATAATCGTCCGATTGGATTATTGGATTCAGGGCTAGGTGGCCTATCTGTTGCAAAAAAAGTAATTGAAAAATTGCCTAATGAATCAACTGTTTTTATTGGTGATAACGCTCATATGCCGTATGGCGATCGAACTAAAGAAGAGATTATTGAACTAGTTAGAAAATCAGTCCAATTTTTGTTAGATAAAAATGTTAAGCTGATAATTTTTGCCTGCAATACTGCGACAGCAATGGCTATGAGTACAATTCAAGCAGAAATCGATCCACAAATTATCGGAGTTATTCAGTCGGGGAGTTTGGCCGCTTCACGGACAACTAAGAATAAAAAAGTTGCGGTAGTTTCAACTAAAGCAACAGCAGAATCACATGCTTATGCTAAAGAGATCCGTTTCCGTGATCCAGAAATTCAGGTAACGGAATTAGCTGCCCCTAAACTTGCACCACTTGTGGAGGCTCAAAAAGATCATGAAACCAACTTAAAAGTAGTTAAAGAGAGTTTGACCCCCTTACAAGGAAAAGACTTTGACACTTTAATTATGGGCTGTACGCATTATCCATTGATTCAGAAAGAATTTAAAGAAGCAATTAATGATAAAAATGTTACTATCTTGGATCCTGCAGATCAAGTTGCACAGTATACGTTTAATGTGATGCGGCGCGATGGTTTGTTTAGTGATGGTAATGAAAAAGTCAGTCATGAATATTACACTACAGGCGATCCAACTAGTTTTGATCATTTAGCAAGGACATTCATGGATGATGCAACTTTAACATCTAAGCATGTGGATACGGAGAATGAATAATGGTTAAAGAAATTTTATTTGCGACTGGTAATCAAGGTAAAGCAAAAGAACTAAAAGAAGCCTTTAAACAAGCTGGGGTAGATATCGAGATTAAGACGAATGCTGACTTAGACAATCCGCCTCATCCGATTGAAAGTGGCCATACGTTTGAAGCTAATGCCAAGATTAAGGCCCATGAGTTAGCTAACTTTAGCAAGTTGCCAACGATTGCAGATGATTCGGGCTTAATAGTTGATGCCTTAAATGGGGAGCCTGGTGTTAGAAGTGCGCGCTATGCAGGCGAAGCACATAATGATGCAAAGAATAACGCAAAGTTATTAGCTAATTTAGGCGGTGTGCCAGATGAAAAAAGAACGGCCAAGTTTTGGACTACGATTGTAGTTTCGATGCCAGGTGAATTTGATAAGGATTTGGTTGTGTCAGGTACTTGCAGTGGTCGTATTTTGGCCGCACCACGTGGTGAAGATGGTTTTGGGTATGATCCATTGTTTTATATTCCAGAAAAAGAAAAAACTTTTGCACAGATGACTACTGATGAAAAGAATGAGATTTCTCATCGTGGTAATGCAGTGCGAAAATTGCTCCAAGAATTGCCAGCTTGGTTAGAACAGTTTGATTAGATAAAAATAGCTCAGTTCGGGTCATTGATGTGTGTGATTTGAACTGAGTTATTTTTAGTGAAATGAGGTGGATATATATGTCAAAAAGTATTGGGGAAGCGCTTAAAGAGGAAAGACGGTCTTTAGGATTAACACAGGAACAATTTATTAAAGGGATTATTAGTGAATCGTTTTATTCAAAAGTAGAACGAGGTAAGAATGAAATAGTAGCAGTAGATTTACTAAAGATTTTAGCTGCTAATAACATTAGTGAAGAAGAATTTTTAAGTAAACTAAATGTTAAGGAAAATAATAATTTAGAGGAAGACTTAAAAGTTCAATTACTTAATGCATATTCTATTCATGATAAAAAGAAAATCAGTATGTTAGTCCAAAAAATACAAAATGCAGCTATGGATGAAAATACTAAAATATCAGCTCGTTTGATTGATGCAGTTGTAAATAATAAGATTAATGATTTAACTCAAAGAGAAATTACACAAATTAAGAGAAAATTTTTTGAAGTTGATGATTGGACCAAAAATATTACAACCTTACAACTTTTTTGTAATTCAATGCTTTTGTTTGATTTTGATGAGCTGGTTCTTTTTGTAAAAAAAATGGAAAAAACATGTAAAGGGAAGTTGATGAAATTACCATTTAATACTCAAAAGATAATTGCATCGATTTGCATAAATTATTTTCATAATTGTTATACAAATGATTGTGGTCAAGATGCAAGCTATGGTTATGAAATAATAGAAGAATTAGCTAATATTCCGGATTTTGGAATATATGTGATAGTTACTAATTTTTATAAGGCATATTTTCAAGGCAATAAAAAGCAAAGTCAACAGATATTAGATTTCTTGAATCAGAATGGACTAAACGAAATATCTAGCAGATTGCCATAGTCATATATGAAGATCTAATTCAAATATGAAGAATATTAGAGTTTTTTTAATGTTTATACTATAATTTTAATAATTAATGTAACTCTTAGGATTAGCCTAAGGGTTATTTTAGTAACAAAATTATTTATGTGGAGAAAGAAAAATGAGATCGCAATATTTCCAAGCCACTTTTCGAATTGCACGTAAGTCGAAAAAGAATATGTTGCTTGCTGTTTTATTGGTATTTTGCATGATTTTTGCTGTACTGGTTGTAGAAAAGCAGAAAATCAACGATGGCTACCGTCAATGGCGAGACTACAATGAGTCAGTTCATGTTAATGCAGATTATTTTTCTAGCAATTTGCTACGAAAAAAGGATTACAAACAAACTTTTAATAATCTGAATAAACAGGCTGAGTATTTGGCCGGTGTACAAAATGGTGAAGTATTTGATTCGCCTCAAGATTATTTGCAAAATTCCAAAAAGTTAGTGCAAACGATGCTGGCGGGTTATCAAAATAATTATCGCGGTGCTTCAACGCTAAATGTTCCACCGAAGTATCAACTGCAACAAAAATTAGTAGTTTATGATTATTTGTACCAACATCACTTAGCAATTGTCATGAATTCTAAAGAATCTAGCACCTACTTAATCTATATTTTAGGATTAGTCGGCATGTTCTTATTTTTCTACGTTTTATTTATTGCTAGTGATAGCTGGATGATTAATTTATCACATCCAACTCTGCTTAAAAATATTCCTTATCAGATTAGGGATGAAGTTGAAGGCAAATTTATCATCAATCTTGCTTTGACTTTGCTTCCGTTAGTGATTGGTGTGTTAGGAAGTTACTTATTTGCTGGTTTTAAGAATGGCTTTAATAGTTTGAATTATCCAGCAGTTTTGTATTTCGGTAAAATTAGCGCGGTTCCACTGTGGCTTTATTGTTTGTTGTATTTAGTCTATGCAGTTGTACTAGTGATGTTTGTGACTAGCCTGGCATTGTTGCTTAATCAATTAACTCATAGCGTTTATCTAACGATTTTTATTGCGGCATTGGTCTACAGTATTTCACTTTTACCGGGTAGCATTGCTAAATATCTTTTCTTTTTACCTTCAGCTTATCTAAATATCAGTAAGGTTTTAGATGGGACTGTCGCAAGTCAATCAATTATTCCGGCAAATTGGGCAGTTGGTATGACTATTTTACTAGTGTGGGCTGTAGTGCTGGTAATCTGGTTCAGGCATTTGGTTAACCAAGGTGGTGTTGAAAAATGAAAAGGCAATATTTTTTATTTCAATTAAAAATATTTTTGACTAATCCTAAAAATGTGGGGCTGTTTTTCATTACCGTCGTGCTTGCACTTTACTTTGGTTTAGTCAGCGCACCGCAGCATCATGTGATTGAAGATGTTGATCCATATGCAATTTCGAAAGAATATCAAGATGATCAAGCCTTTTTAAAGGTGGCTGAAAAAGAATTTGCACGGGCAGATAAAGGTACTTCGGATTATGATCCCAGTGAAGGTGCTAAAGATGCTGTTACCACATATCCGACCATCATTAAGTATGACCATGAGCGTTTAAAAGCACTTAAGAATCATGATTGGCGTTTGTATACCAAATACAGTAGCAAGTGGTATCAGAAAATGGATAATTTGATTTGGGTTAAAGAAAATCAGAATTACATGTATCCCTTGGAATACTACCACAATAATAATTACAAAGAAGATGGACATTTTGGGTATCAAAGAACATTTCACTTCTATGATGGTTTACTTAAAAGTAAAGCAAAATTAGACAAAAATGTTTTAGAAGAACGGACTACTTTACAGAGATTACAGCAGTCGCTTTCTGGGTGGACGATGATTATTTTAATTGTGATTGTTGTTTTGTTTGCGGCAGATATGATAACCAATGATCAAAAATACCGTACAGTAGTGAAGAATATTCCTCTTTCTAAAAGGACAATTCTTTGGCTAAAAACTGCGGTTATTGAAGTGGGAATTTTATTTAACTTTCTAGTTGCTTTTTTAGTCGTTACGTTGTGTACTGCGCCAAGGTATGGTTTTGGCTCCTTTAATTTATTAACGCCAATTTATACTGGTCGTCTGTATTTCAAAACGCCCTTTGTTTATCAGACGCTGGGACAATATTATCTTGGTTTCTTGATCTTTGCAGTTGTAATTACCTTTATTTTCATTAGATTGACTTTATTATTGTCGCTGATTTTTAGAAATGAATATGTAGCGGCTATTATTTCAAGTGTTTTGGCAATGAGTGCTAAAGTTCTTTATTTTTCATTGGGTATGGGCTTTGTTTATCCATTTTTGAAACACTTACCAATGACATATTTTACAATCGGCGAAAGTTTGACTAGTAATTTATCGTATTTAATGGACTCACCAGGTTGGGACTTTAATGATGGAATTATTCCGTTAGTTACATTAGCAATTGTAATTGAATTAACTATTTGGCTATTTTGTCAGTTTAGAAAAGTAGTATTAGTGAAGTAGGTGAAAACATGTTAAAAATTCATAATGTTAAATTAGCTTTTGGCGAACATGTTGTCTTAGATGAAATTAGTTTAAATTTTCAAATAGGAACTATCGTAGGTTTAGTTGCACCAAATGGTACAGGAAAATCCACACTACTAAACGTAATTTTACATAATCTTGAGCCACAAGCTGGTTATGTAGAATATGATCATTTACGTTATCGCAGCAATCGTGAGATTATTAAACTGCATCGACTGATTTGTGCTTTTCCTGATCAAAGTGATCTGTTTCCATTTATGAGCGGTAGGGATCATTTAAAGCTTTATGCGGATCTTTGGAAAAATTCGGATAAAAATGTAGATAATATTATTAATAAATTACAGATGGAAAAATATGTTGATCGCCCAACACAAACTTATTCTTTGGGGATGAAACAACGGCTTTGTTTTGCCATGGTGGTTGCAGCTGATACGCCAGTAATGCTTTTAGATGAGGTGATGAACGGACTTGATCCCCAAAACGTACAATTGATTTCAGATTACTTATTAGATCTAAAAAAAGAAAATAAATTGATTATTATGGCTTCACATTTGTTAAATAATCTACAATCTTACGCAGATCGTGTACTTTTCTTGAAGGCAGGAAAGGTAATTGAAGATCTCGATAATCAACATCAGGCTAAGCAGTATCTGAAAATTGAGGCGAATGCAATAGCCGGGACGTGGTTAAAAGATAAAAGATTTACTAAGTTACCTGATAATAAAATTATTGTGCCACTGGATGATAATCTAGGATTAGATCAACTTATACTTAAATTGACTAAAGAGAAGATTCCATATTCAGTTGGTCGAATTGATTTGGCAGAATTATTTAGTAAATTTTATGGCTAAGGCAATTTGATTAGATAAAAATAGCTCAGTTCGGGTCATTCGTATGATTTGAACTGAGTTACTTTTTACTTATTTTGCAGTAGTTTTTGCAGGTCGTTCTGTACTTGCAAAAGCAATATTATTTTCTCGTAAAATTTGAATATATTGGGTCAAATACAAATTTCTCACAGCAGATTGTTTACCAGGCTTAACTTGAAAATGAATGGAATAAACAAATTTTTTCCCTGTTTGTTCGGTCACACCGACAATAGTAGGACCTGATACAATTGTCTTTTTCTCAGGCTGGATCTTACGATTGCATTCTTTGATTAACTTGTTAACTTCATCAATATCGTTTTTGGTATCAAGATCCAAATTAATGTCTAGTGCTACACCGCCATGGGCTAGGTTTTGCACAATGGTAATGTTGCGGTTAGGGATGAAAATAATTGAGCCATCTGAACCCTTGAGACGAGTAGTTCTGAGGCCTAGTTGCACGACGGTACCAACATTAGTGCCAATCTGAACTAAATCTCCAACATCAAATTGGTCTTCACTTAGAATAAAGAAACCGTTGACCAAATCACTAACAAAGCCTTGTGCGCCCATTCCTAAAGCTAGGGAAAAAATCCCAGCACTGGCTAACAAGGTGCCAACTGGTACACCTAGAATAGAGAGAATACCGAATAAATAGAAGAAGATAAGGGTATATTGAAAAACGCTGTTAATCAAAGCTGTGATAGTTCGAGTTCTTTTATTCTTAACTGTGTTATGCTTGGCTAAGTAATTATTAATTATTTTATGACCAAAATGGGATAAAAGGTAAAAAATGAGTGAAGTAATAGCTAATTGCCAAATAATTGACAATAAATTTTGGCTAATTTTACTCCAATCAATTTCAATTTTCTGTATATTTATGTGAGTAGGAATCTTCATTTGGTGTCCTTTCTATTGCTTACGGGTATAATTAAGAATAACAAGACATTAATTGAGAATAAAGGATATTCATGCTAAACTTTTTTTAGATGTTGATGGAGGTAGAAAATGACAATTTCTTATGGTGCTTTAGCAGGCTTAATTGCGGCGATTGCATTCTTAATTTTAGTATTATTTACGATTCCAATGCTAATTCGGACCGCGAAGTTGTTGAAAGAAACTAGTGCAACTATTCAAACAACTAACGAGTCAATGAAGAAAATTTCTGAAGATATGGATGGCTTGATGGATCAAACTTCGGATTTGTTAGATAAAACTAATGACCTAATGACCGATGTTAATGGTAAAATGAAGACGTTAGATCCAGTTGTTAAAGCTGCTGCAGATTTAGGCGAAAGCGTATCAGAATTAAACGATTCATCTAAAAAGATCGCTAAACGCTTTAGCAGCAATCATTTAAGCCGTACGGGTCTTATTTCTTCAATAGCTGCGACGGCATTTGCAAGACGCAAGCGTCGCAGAGGTGAAAATTAATAAAGGAGGAATTCACCATGAAAAAATTCGCAAGTTTCTTATTAGGTGCCGTTGCAGGATGTGCAGCAGGTTTTCTCGCAGGTTCACTTCTTGTTAGTGATGAACAAGTTGATGACGTTAAGAACAAGATTAAAGATAATGACAAGCTTCAAGATTTGAAGAAGAAATACGATAATGGTACTGAAATCGTCAAGAATCAATTAGCATCATTCCCTAAGAATGTTGAAGATGATTCAGAATTGAAGGATTTTGACGACATCGTAATCGATGACTCAAATAAAGATGACGATGACAGTGAAAATGCTGAAGAGTCAGTTAACGATTTGAACAATGCTGAAAAAGATGATACTGATGCAGCATCTACTTCAGAAAAACCACAAGCTTAATTAAAGTCAAAAAGAAAAGGAGCTGGTCGTGATGATCAGCTCCTTTTTTATGACAAAATTAGTCTTTAAGTGGCAAAACTTTTAAGTCCTTGTCAGTGTGAGTAAAGGTTTCAAAGCCGTCCTTAGTAACGACACCACAATCTTCAATTCTGACACCAGCAAAGCCAGGGATGTAGATACCTGGTTCAATGGAGAAGCACATTCCTTCTTCAAGAACTAAGTCGTTACCTTGTACGATTGATGGATATTCATGAACGTTTTTACCAATGCCGTGACCTAGGCGGTGAATGAAGTATTCACCATAGCCAGCCTTAGTAATGATGTCACGAGCCACGCTATCTAATTCTTCAGCGGTGATTCCTGGCTTAGCAGCTTCGATTGCGGCTTGTTGAGCTTCACGATCAACTTCATAAATTTCGCGTTGCTTAGCAGTAGGTTCACCGTAAGCAACAGTTCGACTAGAATCTGATGCGTAACCATCGTGCATGGTACCTAAGTCGAATAAAACTAATTCATTTGGTTGAACAGTGTTCATAGTTGGACCAAGGTGAGGATTAGCGGCGTTTTTACCAGCTTGTACGATGGTTTCAAAACTTTCATGCATAACACCTTTTTGAATTTTTAGTTGGTAATCAATTTGACCAGCGATGCTTCTTTCGGTGACGCCAGTTCTAATTGCGTCAAAGCCAATCTTAAAAGCGAAGTCTGCTTCTGCACCAGCGCCTTGCAACTTCTTGATTTCTTCAGGTGTCTTGTAAAGACGAAGTTTTTCAATAAAAGGTGAAACATCATTAGTAAAACTAGCGTTAGGAAATTCACCACGTAAGAGTTGGTAGTGGGCAACAGACAAGCCGTCTTTTTCAATTGCCCAATTATGGGTATCGTGAGTTCTCTTTTTGACATTAGTTGCGATGATGTTCCAAGGATTTTCGGAATCAAGGTAGCCAATAACGTCGCCATCCCATGCGGAAGCTTTTGCTTCTTCTACGTTTAAAGCTGGACAGAAAATAAATGGTTCCGCATCTTTTAAAACAATTAAAGCAAAGATTCTCTCATGTGGTTCCATTGAGTAACCAGTAAAGTAGGAAATGGTGATTGGATTAGAAATGTAAGCAAGATCATTATTGGAGTCTTGCAACCATTGTTGTAATTTATCTAAGTTCATATTGTCCTCTTTTCTTGCAAATTATATTGACTGTAGTATATCATGATTTCTTAATGAAAAAATGAAAGAAAATCTGTAAACGTTTGCATTTTATGCAGCGTCGTGATATCTTTAAGTGAAGGATTTTTTGGAAGGACTGAGAGATAAGAGATGCATAAACAGGAAGTTACAATCTATGACGTCGCTCGAGAAGCTAAGGTTTCAATGGCTACGGTTTCTCGTGTTGTGAATGGTAATAGTAATGTTAGAAAAGAGACACGTGACCGTGTTCTCGAAGTTATTAAAAGACTGCACTATCAACCAAACGCTGTAGCTCAAGGTTTAGCTTCTAAGCGGACTACTACAGTAGGGTTAATTGTCCCAGATTTAACTAATTTATACTTTGCAGAATTATCTAAGGGTATTGATGATATTGCACTTTTATATAAATACAACATCATTATTACTAGTATTGAAAACCGCTTGATGAAGGAAGACCAAGTTATTCAAAGTTTGCTGAATAAGCAAGTTGACGGTGTAATTTATATGTCTAACCGTTTATCAGATGCAGCAGCTGATGCCTTTAAGCGGACTGATACTCCTGTGGTTTTAGCAGGTACTAAAGACAATCGTGATGATTTTGCTTCTGTCACAATTGACTATAAGAAGGCTGATACTGAAGCATTAAATTTGATGTACCATGATGGTAAGAAGCATTTGGCAATCGTAGTTGGTGATCAAGATGCTGTAGTTAACAGCGAAAACAGAATCCCTGCTTATGAAGAATTCATGGAAGAAAATGATTTGGGCACTCCTCGAATCTATACTGATATTAAAGACTATTCAGATGGTTATAATTTATACCCACAATTAGTTAAAGATGGCGTTGATGGTGTAATTGTTACTCGCGATATTTCATCAGTTGGTATTTTGAATTCTGCGATGGATGCAGGTAAGAAAGTGCCAGAAGATTTGGAAATCGTGACCGCCAGTGCTACGCAGTTAGCTTCTGTTGTTCGTCCAGCTTTGACTACGATTAAGCAGCCACTTTATGATATGGGTGCCGTAGCAATGAGAATGTTGACTAAGTTGATGAACAATGAAGAAGTAGATGATACTCATATTGTTTTGCCATATGAATTAGTTAAAAAGCAAAGTACTTTAAATCAATAATTAAGTGAAGCAAAAAAGACCAGTTTACTGGTCTTTTTGTTTTAGTAGATAATTTTGTTAATCTGTTGAAGCTTTTGTGTAAAAGTGGTTGGCGCAATTGCTTGATTAGGATTATAGGGCAAAAGCACGAGATTAGTGTACTGACTGCCCCGTGGTAAGGACTGATAATCTCTGAAATCGTCTTGACTAAAGAAGCCATAGAACAAGATATCTTTTGCCTTAACCCAACCTAGTTTGGTATAAATCCACATGTTTTTAGGACTACCATTAAAATTTTGAATTTTTAATAATTGATTTGCGGGTAATTTTTGCTGCGTTTTGGCTTGGTTATCAGGATAACGATAAATTGTAACTTTTTGGTTAGGTTTAGCGATAATTTTCTTATTTTGATAAGGAGCAATATCTCGCTTTGTTAAGTCAAAATTAACGAATTCTGCCGAAATAAAAGTTTTTTCAGCAATTTGATAAAATAAGCGATCATCTATACGGACGCCATAAGTGACATTGACTTTTTGACCTGGTTGCACGTACTTCTTTTCTTTGATGCGAACATACGGATTCATCATTGTAGCGGCTTTAGTTTTACCAAAATAAATTCCAGTTCTATTAATAGCGTACTTTTTAGTGCCACTTTTGGCTAATTTATATTTAAAACCAGTAGCGGGATAGTTGGTAACCACGCCATCAACATTCCGATTAATTAGCCAATGCCATAGGGCAGGCGATTCGTCCATTTCGGCCCAGACAAACAGTTGCTTATGTAATTTGTGAAGCCAGTGAATTAAAAAGGGATGCTCTTGCACAATATCAGAAGAAGCATTGATAGCATTAACTTGAGGTAAATTACTGAAATTAATGCGTTTCAGGCTGCCAACGATCAAAATTAGATAAGCTTCAGGCATAATTTTTCTAAAGTGAAAGAGACTAGCAGCGGAAAATGAATGAATCATGATTCTTTTCTGCATATGGTATTTTTTAACTATTTGTGCGATTCTATCCTCTAACTCATAGGATGGATTTAATCCATGATCAATTTTAGTCTCTAAGACAAATTTAGTGTTTGGTTTATTTTGATAATGCTTAAAAAGCTCATTGAGTGACATAACGTGTTCGCCATTGTCATATTGCAGTTGTTTAAGTGCTGTAAAATTATTTTGTGATACAATTGCATGTGTATGAGTAACTCGGAAGAGGTCATCATCATGTGCAATGACCGGAACTCCATCCTTTGAGAGCTGGAGATCGAGTTCAACGTAATCAGCACCAGAATTAAAGGCGGAATCGTCAGCCTGAATTGTTTCTTCAGGATATTTGATGGGATCACCACGGTGCCCTACAACTGTAAAACCACTATTTATGAAAAAGACTAAGCTAAAAAAAAGAACCCAAACGAGTCGGCTTTTAAATTTCATGTGTACACCTCTATCGCATACTTAACAATAGCATGGTTACACATTTTTTTCTATTTATAGTACTATTCTTTTATCAGTAATCGGTATGATTGAAATCTAAAGGATGAGATTTAATGGAACAATTGGACTTAATTGAAGAAGTTACCAGAAATGATGGCAGTCGATATTATGAAATCTCTAATATTGACCAAAATGGAATTGCAGAATTAGCTGCAGATCATGGCTTAATTAAAAAAGTCAAAATACTGCAGCTGAATATTCCTCGAACTAAGGCACTGATTGCTTATGAAAAATATATCAATGATACTTATGACTTGCAGACTTTGACTAATGAAAGTGATTGGAAAAATCCAAAATGGGTAGAATGGGATAAACCCAAGGGAAAAATTTTAGACGCATATAATATGATCTTAAAAGCCAATCGAATTGGTTAGAAAGTGGCATAAAAAATGGAACAACTGCGAATTTTACATACCAATGATCTTCATTCACATTTTGAACATTTCCCTAAAATCGGACGTTACTTGAAAAAAGCGCAGGCTGATCAATCGGTTGATGATATCTACACTTTTGATGCAGGAGACTTTATGGATCGGTCTCATCCTTTAACTGATGCTACGGAAGGTCAAGCCAACATCAAATTGATGAATGGGTTTAACTATGATGCAATTACGATTGGCAATAATGAGGGAATTTCTAATCCACATTGGGTATTGGAACATTTATTTGATCATGCGGACTTTCCGACAGTTTTAGCAAATTTGCGTGAAGAAGATGAATCAATGCCTAAATGGGCAGTCGGCCATATGTTTTTAACTACTAAGAAAAAGACGCGAATTGCTTTAATTGGCCTGACTGCAGCTTATCCAATGACTTATGGTCCTAATCATTGGCATGTCAAGATGTTAGGTGACAGTATGGATCACGAATTAGCTCAAATTGAAGGCAAGTATGATGTCTTAATTTTATTGACTCATGTTGGATTAAAAATGGATCTCTGGTTAGCTAAACATTATCAAATTAATTTAATTGTAGGAGGCCACAGCCATGATCTGATTGAACATGGTGAAAAAGTGGGGCATACTTGGATTACGCAAACAGGTAAATGGGGAAACTATGTGGGTGATATTCATCTAGAACTTGAAGATCATCACGTGATTAAGGTAGTACCTCGCACTATTTCTACTGCTTCGATGCCAGAAGAACCGGAAGATAAGGCAGTGATTCAGGGCTACTATGATGAAGGTAAGCGACTTTTATCAGAACGAAAAGTGGCTAATTTACCTGAAAAATTTGCGGATGATAAAGTAGCAGCCGTTCAAGTTTCTCTTGATGCGATTGCTGATTTTGCTAAAACAGATTTAGCCATTTTAAGCTCAGGCCTATTCTTGACCCCGTTTAAGAGTGGAATAATTACTCAATATGATTTACAAAATGCCTTACCGCATCCAATGCACGTTGTTCGTTCAACCTTGAAAGGTTATGATTTGTGGCGACTAGTGATGGAAATTGAAAAGAATCGGCATTACCTAGACCATTTTCCACTGCAAGGGATGAGTTTTCGAGGAAAAATTTTTGGTCAGATGTATTACAAAGGGATCAAGGTTGATATGCGTAGACGTGTAGTTTACGTCAATGGGCATGAAATTGATCCACAAAAAGAATATAAAATTGCCTGTTTGGATCATTATGTCTTAGTTCCATTTTTCCCAACTTTGGCTATTGTCGGTGAAAATGAGTTTTTATTCCCACAATTTTTACGTGAAGTTGTTGGTAAATATTTGGCTGAAAAATATCCTTTAACAGCGAGAAGTGAAAAAGATGACTGAAGAAAATAAATTTGAACAAGAACAGCCAATTAGACACCCACTTGCTGACGTGGTGCAAGATGGTAAGAGCATTAAGATTGGTGCGCAGCTTTATAGCATCATTGTCAATGAGCGAGACGCACTTGATTTAGAATCTTTGCGTAAAAAATATGATCCTTATCTTGACCAGTATGATTATCTGGTGGGGGACGTTTCTAGTGAACATTTACGCTTGAAAGGCTTTTATAAAGACGGTGCTAGAACCGCAATTGATAAAAAAGAAATGGCGATCGTGGATTATTTAACGGAATATTGTAATCCCGGCGGACCTTATTTTATCTTGGAATTAACGCATCCAGTACATCATTATCAGCATCAACGTACTAAAATACGGCGATCACGTGAACGACGCGAGCGCGATTTTGGTAAAAATGAGCGTTATCATGCACGACGTCGAAATTATCGGAAGAATGAAAATAATCCGTTTAAGAAGCGGCGTGTTCATCAAACTAAATTTAAGAAAAAACAATCAATTGCAGTGAAAAAAGAATTTGGACGGCATCATTCATTTATTATTAAAAAGAGAAAGGGAAACTAGTGAAAGATTACCGGGTATTTTTAATTGACTTAGACGGAACTGTTTATCGTGGTAAGGAAACAGTTGAATCAGGAGTAAGATTTGTTCATCGTTTAGTTCAAGCAGGGAAAGACTATTTGTTTTTAACCAACAATACGACCAGAACACCGCAAATGGTAGTTGATAAACTAAAGGGACACGGTATCGAAACTGATACGGACCATGTTTATACGCCAAGTATGGCCACAGCTAGCTATATTTTACAAAGAGAACACAAGGAAAAGATCGGCTTGTATATTATTGGGCAGATTGGTCTCTGGCGTGAATTATTGCAACATCCAGAGTTTGAGCTTAATGAAGAAAATCCCGATTATGTAATTGTCGGTATGGATACAGATCTGACTTATCATAAAGTACGAGTAGCTTCACGGGCGATTAGACGTGGAGCCACTTTTATTGGGACTAATGCCGATATGAATTTACCAGCAGAGGATGAGCTAATTCCAGGCAATGGTTCACAATGTGCATTCGTTGCTGCAGCAAGTGGAGTAGAGCCACTGTATGTTGGTAAGCCTGAATCAATTATTGTAAAAATGGCTTTGGATAAAGTTGGCTATAGCAAAGATGAGGCACTTTTGGTAGGTGATAATTACGATACCGATATTAAAGCTGGCTTTAATAGTGGAGTAGATCAGTTGTTGACTTTGACAGGTGTGACGACCAAAGTGGATATTGCAGATAAACGTCAACCAACAATTTTAGTTAATAACCTAGATGAATTTGAATTATGATTACTAAAAACAATATTTTTTCGCTGATTTATCATTTTTTGTTTGCTGTTTCTAGCAGTGTAATTGGGGCAATTGTGGCTAGTTGGCCATTATTGTTTATTTTTATGATCGTACAAAAGACATATGAGACGGTTCACATGTCTTTGTTTAAGGTAATGCATAATTATAACCAGCTGATGTTTTATTTGCTCTGGCCCTTTAAAAAGCAGCTTAAAATGGATAATTTCCCTACATCTGCTAATGCGGCAGAACATTTTGCGGAATGTAAGCATTTATTTATTCTGACTCTATTAGTTTTTATTATCTGCATCATAGTGCACTTTGTTTTTAAACGACAAAAGAAAAAGCTACTGCTTAATTTGGATAAATCAGTAGCCCTTATTTTGCTATTATTGCCAATTATTATTTTTCCATTTGCAGTAACCAATTTCGACAGTTTCTTTGTGATTTTTCACCATATTTTGTTTAACAATAGTGATTGGCTGTTTGATCCTAATACTGACCCAATTATCAATGTGCTAACGGAAGGCTTCTTTGCTTCTTGTTTTGCCGTTGCTGGGGTTATTTATGAATTATATTTTGCTGAAAAATTATTACGTAAGTAAAAAAGAGTTCCTTAGTGGAACTCTTTTTTGAGTGATATTTTTTTCTTGATTGCGACAATTGCGATTGGCACAACTGATACTAAAATGATAGCAATTACGATCATTGAAAAATGGTCCTTTACAAATGGAATATTGCCAAAGAAGAAACCGATGATTGTGAACAATCCTGTCCAAAGCAAGCCACCCAAGATGTTGTAGGTGATAAATTTACCATAATGCATCTTACTGCCGCCGGAAATGAATGGGACAAAAGTACGAATAAATGGTATAAATCTACCTATAACGATCGTAATTGGCCCGTGGCGCTCAAAGAACTTTTCAGCGGCCAACCGATTATTTTGATTAATTAATTTATTGAACCAGCTATGTTTTTCACCAGTTCTGGTTGACCAGGCACCAATTTCATAGTTGATACTGTCACCGATTATGGCGGCGAATGCTACTATAAGATAAACTAGCCAAATATTTAAGCCATACTTAGGATTAGCAGCCATTGCACTCGCAGCAAAAATCAACGAATCGCCTGGAAGAAATGGAAAAACGACTAAGCCTGTTTCAATAAAAATGATAGCGAATAAGATTAAATAGGACCAACCACCGAATTGGTTAACAATCGTGATTAAATGGTCATCAATGTGCAAAATAAAATCGATTAAACTCATCTGGAACTCCTAAAAACTAGTTGAATGAATTGTCAAAGTTTTTTCAGGGAAAAGATCACGCATAATCGCGGTGATTGCAATCTGGGCTTCGCCAAAACCGAGAGCAATTAAAGGGACGCGTCCAGGATAGGTAACAACATCGCCAGCTGCATAAACACCAGCGATATTAGTTTGCATTGTTGAATTCACCTTAATTTGTGCGCCAGCTAAATCGATTCCCCATTTTTTGACAAAGCGATTATTAGCTTTAAAGCCATATGCAACGACTGCTTGGTCTAACTTGATATTAGTTAAACTATCTTTTCCCATTTCTTTTAAATTAACGTTCAGTTGATTATCAACCAAATTGATTTGTTTAGGAAGATAGGGAGTTAAAATTTCAACATTTTTTAAAGACTTAAGTTTTTTGACATTAGATTCAAGACCGCGAAATTGATTACGGCGATGAATGATTTTGACATTGGCATAATTAGCTAATTCTAGTGCCAGGTCTAATGCTGAATCGCCGCCACCAAAGACGCCAACTGTTTGTCCGACAAATTTTTGGGGATCTTTAATAAAGTAATGAATCCTTTTTTGAGTATCATCATCCATAGATAATGGTAAAGCTTTAGGTTTAAAGGCACCGGCACCAGTGGTAATCAATATGCTGCGGGATGCAACTATATCATCGATAATAAAGCCGTCTTTTTGTTTAGTGACATTTTCAACTTTATGGTTAGTAAAAATAGTTGTATCCGTTAAATTATGTCGTAAATTGTCGATTAGTTCAGTTCCTGTAATAGAGTCGTAAGCAGGAATATCTTTGATTTTCTTAAAAGGATAAAGCATTTGTGGCTGTCCGCCTGTTTCAGATAATGAATCAAACAGTACGGTCTTGAGTCCATGAAGATGGGCAAATCGCGCGGCAAATAGGCCAACAGGTCCGCCACCGATAATAGTTAAATCAAATTTTTTAATTTTAATGACCTCCTCAAAGTAGTGATGTATCAACTTTAACATGAATTTTGTAAATATTCATTTAAAAATAAGCTTGTCAAAAAATGAATTTTAAGGTATATTATTGAAGTCGCCTTTTTAAGAGCGAGCATAATTCTTTATTGAAAAAAATACTTGCAATTAATATTCAAGTATTATATATTAATAAAGTCGCTTCGAGAGATGCGACGAGAGCTTAAAAACAGACATGTAAGG